>ENA-OQDA01000157-OQDA01000157.1-human-gut-metagenome-genome-assembly--contig:-NODE-157-length-29299-cov-4.951529_pt1 | contig 29299 bp, 27 predicted proteins | sample MGYA00242771_ERZ504603 | MGnify/ENA primary metagenome ERZ504603 (study PRJEB26092, sample SAMD00036328) | human gut metagenome | host: Homo sapiens | study: EMG produced TPA metagenomics assembly of...
TTAGATTTCGAGTCGTTCTCGTTACGACCGCTTCGATACATCTCCATATATTAGCCTTTACAGTATAGCAAAAAAGCGGTTTTCCGTCAACACTTTTCTCCCGTTACGGCACGGCTGCAAGCCATACGCAGCCGGGCCGTTTTGCGTTTTTGGGGCAGAAAGCGCGGTTTCTTTGCAAAAAAAGGCTGTTCTTTTGGGCGGGAGCCGAGTATAATAGGAACGATATTTTTCAAATTTGAAGTATAGAGGAGAGCATTCCAATGGCACAGGCAAAACAAGATATGGGCACCGGCAACATCAAAAAGCTGATGCTGCAGCTCATGATCCCCGCCGTGGTAGCGCAGGTCGTGAACCTGTTGTATAACATCGTGGACCGCATTTACATCGGCCACATTGCGGGCATTGGCGCGGCAGCGCTGACCGGCGTGGGGCTGTTCACACCCATTCTGATGCTGCTGAACGCTTTTGCCATGCTGGTGGGCGCGGGCGGCGCGCCGCGCACCGCCATTGCTCTGGGGCAGGGCGACAAGAAACAGGCAGAAAAGATCATCTCCAACAGCTTTACCATGCTGCTGCTCTTTTCGGTGGTGCTGACCATTGGCTTCTATGCCGGGGCACCGGTGCTGCTGCGGCTGTTCGGTGCCAGCGATGCCACCCTGCCGTACGCCCTGAGCTACAGCCGCATCTACATTGCAGGCTCGGTGTTCGTGCTGGTGGTGCTGGGCATGAACCCTTTTATCACCACGCAGGGCTTTGCCAAGACCAGTATGCTTACCACCGTGATCGGCGCGGTGATCAACATTATCCTCGACCCCATCCTGATCTTCGGGTTCGGGCTGGGCGTGCGGGGCGCAGCCATTGCCACGGTGCTCAGTCAGGCCGTGGGCGCGGCATGGATCATCCGCTTTCTCACCGGCAAAAAGACCATCCTGCGCCTGCGCAGAGACTACCTGCGCCCGGAAAAGCAGATCATTCTGCCGGTGCTGGCGCTGGGCATCTCCTCGTTTGTGATGCTCTCCACCGAAAGCCTGCTTTCCATCAGCTTCAGCTCCAGTCTGGCGCGGTACGGCGGCGATGTGGCTGTGGGTGCCATGACCGTCATCACCAGCGCATCCCAGCTGTGCACGCTGCCCATTCAGGGCATCTGTCAGGGCGGACAGCCGGTGATGAGCTTCAACTTCGGCGCAGGCAAGAAGGCCCGCGTCAAGGAAGCCTTCCGTTTTCAGCTGACGCTGTGCGGGTCCTACACCTGCTTGTTCTGGCTGTTGATGATGCTGTTTCCCGGCGCGGTGGCGGGCATTTTCACCTCGGACACCGCACTGATCCAGTACACCACGTGGGCCATGCGCATTTACATGGCGGGCATTTTTGCCATGGGCTTCCAGATCGCCTGCCAGCAAAGCTTTATGGCGCTGGGGCAGGCTAAGGTCAGCCTGCTGCTGGCCTGCCTGCGCAAGATCATTCTGTTGATCCCCCTCATCTTCATTCTGCCGCATGTTCTGCCGGATGCAGTGTTCGGCGTGTTTCTGGCCGAGCCGGTCAGCGACATTCTGGCCGCCACCATCACCACCATCACCTTCTTTGCCCGGTTCGATAAGATCCTCGACCGCGGCGCGGCAAAGGTTTGATTTTTTTGTATGCAGAAAGGGCATCTGCCGTTGGCAGATGCCCTCGCTGTTTATTCGGGAAACCCTGACCGGCACTGAAAAATCAGTCCATGTTCAGAGCGCTCTTGAGGTTGTTTTTGTAGATATCGGCCTTGGCACCGTAGATGATCTGCACACCATCTGCGACCTGAACGACGCCGTTTGCACCCGTCTTCTGCTTCCAGTCAGTATCCGGCATAACGAGAGCCTTGTCTTTGACTTTGACGCGCAGTCGAGTAAAGCAGGCATCCACATGCTGGATATTGTCTGCACCACCCAGACCTTCAATGATGGTCGCCATCATCTCGTCGCTCATTTTCTTGTCCAGCTTCTTGACCTCCTGGCCATCATCTTCGCGGCCGGGAGTCTTGTAGTTGAACTTGGTGATCATGAAGCGGAAGGTGAAATAGTACAGGAAGAAGCAGGGAATGCCAATGATGAACACCCAGATCCAGTTAGAGCCTTTATCCGCCTGCATGATGCCATTGAAGATCGTGCTCAGGAAAGGGCCGCCGAAGGAACTGGGCCCCGGGATATTCACCTTGCAGATGTAAGTCAGCAGGTAGGCCAGACCTGCATAGCCAGCGTGCACCACGAACAGCAGCGGAGCCGCAAACAGGAAACTGTACTCAATGGGCTCGGTGATGCCAGTGAAGATGGAGGGGATGATGGCTGCGATCAGCAGCGCCTTGACCTGAGGCTTACGCTCCGGCTTTGCGCAATGGTACATGGCCAGAGCCGCACCGGGCAGACCAAACATAGCAAAAATAACCTTGCCGTTCATGATAAAGCGGGTAATGTTCACGTCAAACATGGCATCCGGAGAAGCCAGCATGGCGTTATAAATGTTCACCGCGCCTTCATACAGCGTGCCATCAATGACCATGGAACCGCCAAGGTTTGTGAAGAAGAACGGAGTGTAAATAAAGTGATGCAGGCCAAAAGGCAGCAGCGCACGCTCTGCCAGACCATAGATCACACTGCCTGCCATGCCAGTGTCATAAATGATCTCGCCCATAAAGCCCAGACCGGTCTGAACGAAGGGCCACACCACAGACATTACCAGACCCAGCGCAGAGCAGGCCAGCAGCGAGATCATCGGCACGAATTTTGTGCCTGAGAAGATGCCCAGAACCGGCGGCAGCTGAATATTATAGTATTTGTTATGCAGCTTTGCAACCAGCAGACCCACCAGAATACCGCCGAATACACCGGTGTCAAGCGAAGCGATGCCCATGACCATGGACTGGCCGGTCTTCATCGCCGCAGGGTCCAGAATGCCCAGACTGGTCAGCAGGATATTCATCACATTGTTCATGGCGAGGAAACCGATCACGCTGGACAATGCCGCGATGCCCTTTTCCTTTTCTGCATAGCCGATGGCAACGGAAACAGCAAAAATGATTGGAAGATAGGAGTTAATGGTATTGCCCATGGCCTTGAGCAGATTAAAGAACAGCTTGACATAGGTATTGCCCAGAACCGGCCACAGTGCCACAATGTTCTTTGTCGTGAACGCAGAGCCAATGCCCACCAGAATACCTGCGATGGGCAGGATCATGACAGGCGTCATTAGAACTTTTCCCAGTTTCTGGAACTGTGAAAAGGTAACTTTCTTCTCTCTCTTCTCCATGATTTACCTCCTGAGGATCTCAGTGCAGTTCGGGCCAGTAGCCCTTATTGGCTTCGATCATCTTATCCAGGATCTTGCGTGCCACCTTGGCAGAGGGAACTGTCTTGTTCATCGTGAATGCTTCCAGTGCCTTCTGGTAGGAGTGTTCAAAATAAGCATCCACGATCAGCTTTTCCGAAGAGACCTGCTGCATCATCATGCCCAGCTGGAACTGGGGGATATTGCCGATGGTAACAGGCTCCGGGCCCCACTTGCGCAGGTAGCAGGGAACTTCCACCATGGCATCATACGGCATCTGCGGGATGCAGCCCTTGTTTTCCACAATGACCAGATAGCGGTCCGCATTGTTATAGGCAATGGAGCATGCCACATCCACAATAAAATCGCCAAAAGCATTGAACAGATTCAGGTTTGCTTCCTTCTTGCCGCCGCTCTCGCGGATCAGCTTTGCCTGCTCGATCATGTCCTTCTCACGGCCATCCATGACCATGTTGGCACGCGTGTAGTTGGGATCCATATCCTCGGCGCTTTCCTTGGCATACAGATAGTACTGCAGGTAGGTATTGGGCAGATACTCCGGGAAGTCGGTGAGGATTTCCTTAAAGTTTTCCCATGTGTGGCGCCAGGAAGGATCGGAGTGGTGCTTATCATGAGAAGCAGCCAGACCGAACTTCATGATCTTTTCCTTCAGTTCCGGCATACGGTCCACACCGCTCTTGTCGTACAGGTGGGTCCACCAGCCAAAGTGGTTCAAACCAAAGTAGACCGGGTCCACATCGTTGTATTTTTCCAGACCCAGCATCTTTGCGAAGGACAGCATGATGGCTACCGGCATATCGCAGATGTTCAGGATCTTATAGTTGTTGTACTTGCGGCGGGTGGCCTCAGCCACGATCGCAGCAGGGTTGGAGTAATTGATAATCCATGCCTCGGGTGCGTACTTGCGCACATCGTCGATCACCTGGAACACGCCGGGGATGGAACGCAGGCCGTATGCCATGCCGCCGGGGCCGCAGGTCTCCTGACCCACAACGCCAAACTCCAGCGAGATCTTCTCGTCCTTCTCCCGCATTTCCATGCCGCCCTGACGGATCTGAGCAAAGGCAAAGTCAATATCGGTGTAGGCCTTTTCCGGGTCCGTGGTGGTGAAGTAGACGCATTCCGGATCCAGCTTTGCGATCAGCGAGCCGCACAGGGTATCGACCAGCTCCAGACGATCCGGGTCAATATCGTACAGCACCAGCTTTTTCAGCGGGAAGCGGTCAAGATTTGCAATCAGGCTCTGGATAATGCCGGGGGTATGGCTGGAGCCGCCGCCGACAATAACAACTTTAAATCCTTCCATTTTTGAAACCTCACATTCGTTTTGCGATCATGTTTCTGATTTTACCCTTGCGCGCGCTTTGGAGAGTGACTATAATATAATCGATATGAACATTTTTTTAAAGGCGTTTTGAAAGTTTTGAACCAGTTTGCCCAAGTTGAAACAATTCCAGAGTCTGAAAATATTTTCACACCTGCTAACTTTCTTCAAAGCCTTCCCGCCGGAGGACATCATGGACTTTTTCACCCGCATTGCAGAACACACGCCCCAGCTGAACAAAAACGATAATGAACTTCTTTCTTACTGCATTCGCAACCACACCGAGATCGCCAATCTCAAGGTGACAGAACTTGCGGACCGGTTGTTCATCTCACCGGCTTCTGTCGTCCGCTTTTGCAAGAAGCTCGGTTTCAGTGGTTATTCCGATTTTAAGGCATCTTTGCGCATGGATCTGTTTGAGCCGGAGGAAATGCCGCGAAAGTCTCACCCGACCGACTTTTTCCGGGATATCCACAAAACCATCGAGATGGTTCCGGAGGAGACCGTAGAGCGTATCGTAGAGCTGATCCACTGCAGCCGCCGCATTGAGCTGTATGCCGTAGGTAGCAGCAGAATGCCCGGCTCCGAACTTGCAAAGCGGCTGCAGACCATCGGCAAGGCCGCCTTCTGTTACGATGACAGCACCCTGATGAATATCAGCGCCCGGCAGCTGACTTCCAATGATCTGGTTTTGGCCCTTTCCATTTCCGGCGAAACAAGTCTGATCATTGCCGCTGCAACGGTTGCCAAAAGCCGTGGTGCCGCATTGGTTTCTTTTACAAATCTCGGCAGCAATACCCTCAGCGGCATGGCAGATGAAAACCTGTATGTCAACGCCACAAACTTTGTGTGCTCCGGCCTTCCGGTGCAGTCCCGCGTACAGCTGCTGATGCTGTGCGAATACCTGTTCTTCCGCTACATAGAGACCTATGGGGACGAGCGCCAGCAAAGTATCGGTTGACACCATTTCACCGCAGCGCACAGCCAACGCTCTATTCCACCAACAAATCTCCCACGATAAAAAACAGGGCCGCCGCACAAACGATGTGCGGCGGCCCTGTTGGCGTTCTGTTTTTATTTCCCCGCCAGAAGAATGGCCAGCACGGCTTTCTGCACGTGCAGGCGGTTCTCGGCTTCATCGAAGATTTCCGGTGCGTGCTGCTCGAACACCGCCGAGGAGATCTCCTCACCCCGGTGGGCGGGCAGGCAGTGCAGCACCATGACATCGGGCTTTGCGCTTTCCAGCAGCTTGCCGGTGAGCTGGAAGCCCACAAAATCCCGCAGGCGCTGCTCACTTTCCGGCGTGCCGGGCTTGGCGGTGTTCCACACAGCCGTTGCCACCACGTCGGCATCCTGAATACCCTCGGCAGGGTCTGCGGTCAGGTGGAAGGCGCTGCCGTACTTGTGGGCGAACATCAGCACATCCGCCGCCGGGCGGTAGCTCTGCGGGCAGACGCAGGTGACCTGCATCCCAGCCAGCAGTCCGCCCACGATGAGGCTGTTTGCCATGCTGCTGCCGTCGCCGACAAAGCAGAGCTTCCGGCCCGCAAGGCTGCCCCGGCGCTCCCGAATGGTCATCAGGTCGGCCAGAACCTGGCAGGGATGGGCGTAATCCGTCAGGCCGTTGATCACCGGCACACCGGCCAGCTCGGCAAACTCTTCCAGATCGCTCTGGCGGTAGGTGCGCCACACCACGCAGTCGTAGTAGCGGCCCAGCACCCGGGCGGTGTCCTTGAGGGGCTCGCCGCGCCCGGCCTGCAGCTCGGCGGTGTTCATGTAGTTGCCCAGACCGCCCAGCTGGTACACACCCACCTCAAAGCTGGTGCGGGTTCGGGTGGATGCCTTGGAAAATATCAGGGCAACCGTCTTTCCTGCCAGCAGCGGGGCCGTGCCGCCCAGCTTCTGCTGTGCCTTGAGTTGATCGGCCACATCCAGAATGTGGGTCAGCTCGGCAGGGGAGAGGTCGCTCATTTTCAGCAGATTTTTCATGCCTGCTCCTTCGGAGCCGTCGGCTCCATCTTGCCCAGCACATCGCTCAGGATCTCCAGCGCCATGTCCACATCGTGCTCACTGAGGGTCAGCGGCGGCAGCAGGCGCAGGCGGGTCTTGGCTGTCAGCACCAGCAGGCCCGCTTCGCGGCAGGCGGCCAGCACATCTGCGGCCTTGAGGTCGTAGAACTCGATGCCCACCATCAGGCCGATGCCGGAAATGCTCTTGACATGGGGCAGCTTTGCGATGCCTGCGCGCAGCTGGACGGCGCGCTCGTTGACATTGGCAAGGAAGCTCTGGTCCATGCGGTCCACCACCACGTTGGCACCGGCGCAGACCACCGGGTTGCCGCCGAAGGTGGAGCCATGGGTGCCGGGGCCCATGCCCTCGGCTACCTTTTCGTTCATCAGCACTGCGCCGATGGGCAGGCCGCCGCCCAGACCCTTGGCCAGCGTGACCACGTCCGGCTTGAGGTTGTAGTGCTCGCAGCACAGGAAGGTGCCGGTGCGGCCCACGCCGGTCTGCACCTCGTCCACGATGAGCACAAGGTCTTTTTCGTCGCAGAGCTTGCGCACGGCCTGCACGTAGTCCGGGTCCAGCGCCATCACACCGCCCTCGCCCTGAATGAGTTCCAGCATCACGGCGCAGGTGGTGCGGTCCACCAGCTCCTCCAGCGCTTCGATATCGCCTGCCGGAGCATACAGGAAGCCCTCGTTAAAGGGGCCGAAGTAGTTGTGGAACACCTCCTGACCGGTGGCGGTCAGGGTGGCGATGGTGCGGCCGTGGAAGCTGTTCACCAGCGTGATGACCGTGGTGCGGTCCTTGCGGTAGTGGTCCACGCTGTACTTGCGCGCGGCCTTAATGGCACCCTCGTTGGCCTCGGCACCGGAGTTGCCAAAGAACACCTTGCTCATGCCGGTGCGCTTACACAGCTTTTTGGCCAGCTTGCCGCAGGGCGCGGTGTAGTAAAGGTTAGAGGTATGCTGCAGCTTGTGGGCCTGCTCGGAAACGGCCTCGGCCCAGTCCAGATCACAGTAGCCAAGGCTGTTCACGCCAATGCCGCTGGTAAAATCCAGATACTGCTGGCCCTCGGGGCCTGCGGCGCGCAGGCCGTGGCCTTTTTCCAGCACAATAGGGTTGCGGTTATAGGTGTGCAGGACGTATTCGCCGTCCCGCTTGATGACTTTTTCAGAATCCATAGGTGTACCCTCCTGTGAACAGAAACTGTGAACAGAAAACCCTCTCAGGCGCTTTCGCGCCAGAAAATGCTGGCAAAGGCTTGAGAGGGTCATTTTTCTTATTATACCGCCTGCACGGCACCTGCGCAATGCTTATTCGCGGTGGCTGCGGCGGTAAAAGCGGGTGCCGGAGCCGCGGTTGGAGAACAGCTCCAGCAGGATGGAGTGGGGCACGCGGCCATCGATGATGACCGCCTCGTGCACGCCCTGATAGATGGCATCGGCCATGCCGCCGATCTTGGGGATCATGCCGCCCGCAATGACACCGGCGGACTTGTAGCCCTCGATCTCGGACACCTCCACCTCGGGGATGAGGGTGCTCTCGTCGTCCTTATCCCGCAGCAGGCCCGCGATATCGGTCATGGATACCAGCTTCTCCGCTTTCAGCGCAATCGCGATCTGCGCAGCGGCGGTGTCGGCGTTCACGTTGTAGGCCTGACCCAGATCGTCCATGCCCACCGTGGCGATCACGGGGATGAAGCCGCCATCCAGCAGGCTTGCGATCAGGGTAGCGTCCACATGCACGATCTCGCCCACATGGCCCAGCTGGGGGTCCAGCTCGGTGCAGCGCAGCATCTGGCCGTCCATGCCGCACAGGCCCACGCCGCGGCCGCGCAGCTTTGCCACCAGATCCTTGTTCACCTTACCGGCCAGCACCTGCTGCACGATCTCCATGGTGGCATCGTCGGTCACGCGCAGACCGTTTGCGAAATGGCTCTCCACGCCCACTTTCTTCAGCATCTCGTTGATGGCCGGGCCGCCGCCGTGCACCAGCACGACGCGCACACCCAGCAGGGTAAGGGTGACCAGATCGTTCATGACGGCATTTTTCAGTTCTTCGTTGATCATGGCATTGCCGCCGTACTTTACCACCATGGTCTTTCCGTGATACTTCTGGATGTAGGGTGTCGCCTCAGAGAAAAGGCGCGCCATTTCTTCGTTTTTCATAAGATTTCCTCTGAACCCTCTCAGTCAATGCCTTGCGGCATTGCCAGATTCCCCTTTTTGTCGCTCACGCGACATCTTTCCCCCGGCGCGGGGGAAGTCTGTCCTCTCAAGGGGGAGCCTTTGCTGGACGGGTCACTTTATTTCATAAAATCAGCTGCTTGTCGTTCGTTTTAAGCTCCCCCTTCGGGGGAGCTGGCGCGCAGCGCCTGAGAGGTTATCAGGTGCGGTAGTCGCCGTTGATCTTGACGTAATCGTAGGTCAGATCGCAGCCCCATGCCTTTGCGGATGCATCGCCGGTGCCCATGTCCACCTTGACCAGCACATCGTGCTCAGCCAGCACCTTGGCGGCTTCGTCCTCGCTGTAGGGGTGATAGGCGGCGTTTTCGCACACATACACCTCACCGGCCTTGCTGGAAAGCCACACGCAGACCTTATCAATGGAGAAGTCGCCGGGGGTGTAGCCGATGGCGCACAGGATGCGGCCCCAGTTGGCATCGCGGCCGAACACTGCGGCCTTGAACAGGTTGGAGCACACCACGCTGCGGCTGACGGCACGGGCGGTCTTCAGGTCGGGGGCGTGGGTCACTTCGCAGGTGATGAGGTGGGTGGCACCCTCGCCGTCACCGGCGTGCTCGGCACACATGTGCTCTGCAATGGCGGTGAGCGCGGCAACAAAGGCTTTGTAGTCCGCGTTCTCCTCGCAGATCTCCGGGTTGCCTGCAAGGCCGGAAGCCATGATGATCAAGGTATCGTTGGTGGAAGTGTCCAGATCCACGCTCATCTGGTTGTAGGTGCCGGGCACCACGGTCTTGAGGGCCTTTTCCAGCAGGATGGGCGAGACGGCGGCATCGGTGGTGTAGAAGGCCAGCATGGTTGCCATGTTGGGGGCGATCATGCCGCTGCCCTTGCCAATGGCACCCACCGTGCAGGTCTTGCCGCCCAGCTCGAACTGGATGGCGTATTCCTTTTTGTGGGTGTCGGTGGTCATGATGGCGGTGGCGGCATCGGTGCTGCCCTGCTCGTCCGCAGCCAGCTTTGCGGCGGCGGCAGGGATGCCCCGGGCAAAGGGGTCGATGACCATGGGCTGACCGATGACACCGGTGGAAGCGGGCAGCACGTCCTGCGGGTCGATGCCCAGCTCCTTGCCCACCAGCTCACAGCATTCTTCGGCCAGAGCCACGCCGTTGGCGGCGCAGGTGTTGGCGTTGCCGCTGTTCACGATGATCGCCTGTGCGTAGCCGTCCTTCAGGTGGGCGCGGTCCACCTTGATGGGTGCGCCGCAGACCTTGTTGGTGGTGTACACACCGGCGGCGGCGCAGCGCACGTCCGCCTTGATGAGTGCCAGATCGTATTTTTCTGCATGGTTTGCGCGGATGCCGCAGTGCACGCCAGCCGCTGCAAAACCCTTGGGCGCGCAGATGCCGCCCGCAACTTCTTGATACTGCATAATGATCTTCCTTTCCCACAAAGAAATACTTCTCACTCGAACGGGCTAGCCTCTCAGCTGCATCATACGTTCGCCAGCTCCCCCAAAAGTGGGAGCCCTTGGCAGTCCACGCAAACTTCATCTTTTTGCCAAGGCCTCTCCCTTTGACAGACTTCCCCCGACCGGGGGAAGATGTCGCGTAAGCGACAGAAAGGGGAACGAGGTGGATTTGCGAAGCAAAGACGGAGAGGGCGAGGACGCTGCCCGTGTACGAGCCATCTTTATTCCAATCCTTCGGTCTCTTCCAGCCCCAGCATCAGGTTCATGCACTGGACGGCCGCGCCGGAAGAGCCTTTGCCCAGATTATCGAACAGGGAGACCAGCATCATCTGGTCGCCTGCAGCGTTCACGGTCATGTACAGCTCCATGCGGTCGGTACCGGCCATGGCATTGGAGTACAGGCCGTTCTCCGGCAGAGTCTCGTTCAGCTCGTGCACCTTGACGGTGGCAGCATCCTTGTAATATGCCGCAATGCCCTCGGCCACCTGTTCGGCGGTGCTGCCCGCCAGCGTCAGATCCAGCGGCACCAGCACCTGCATGCCGCAGTAGTAATCGCACACCACGGGCACGAACATGGGGGTGTGGGCAAGGCCGCTGATCTTCTGCATTTCCGGCAGATGCTTATGGGCAAGGCCCAGACCGTAGCTCTTGGGTGCATCCAGCTTGCTGTGCGCCGGGCGATCAGCGCTCTCGTACTCGGCGATCATCTTTTTGCCGCCGCCGGAGTAGCCGGAGATGCCGGTGCAGCTGAAGGGATACTCTGCCGGTGCAAGGCCCAGCTCCACCAGCGGGCGGGCAATGCTGATAAAGCCGCTGGCATAGCAGCCGGGCACTGCCACGCGGCAGGAATTTTTGATTTTTTCCTTCTGGCCCGCCAGCTCCGGGAAGCCGTAGTCCCATGCGGCATCGGTGCGGAAGGCGGTGGAGGTGTCCAGCACCTTCACGTCCGGGCGCAGCAGGGGCATGACCTCTTTGGAAGCGGCATCCGGCAGGCAGAGGAAGGCGAGGTCGGCGGAGTTGATCACCTTCGCGCGCTCGTTCACATCCTTGCGGCCCTCTGCGGAAATGGAAAGCAGCTCGATCTCCGGGCGTTGTGCCAGACGGTCGGCAATGCACAGGCCGGTGGTGCCGGAAGAGCCATCAATAAAAACTTTCACGCTCATGCGTTCTTTTCCTCCCACGCATCCAGCTGTGCGTTTGCCAGTGCGATCTGGTTGTTCACGCTGGCTTCGCTGGGGCCGCCGTAGCTGGTGCGGCCCTCGCAGCACTTGACCAGATCAATGGCATCGTAGATATCGTTCTCGAACAGAGCGCTGTAGCCCTTGAACTCGTCGAGGGTCAGCTCTTCAAGGGTCTTGTCCTTTGCAATGCAGTCCGACACCATGCAGCCGGTCAGCTTGTAGGCATCGCGGAAGGGCATTCCCTTCTTGGTGAGGTAGTCGGCGCAGTCGGTGGCGTTGATAAAGCCCTTGGCGGCGGCGCGGCGCATGTTGGCCGGAATGGTCTTCATGGTATCCAGCATGGGAGTGACCGTCTTCAGGCACAGCTCCAGCGTATCCACTGCGTCGAAGATGGCTTCCTTATCCTCCTGCATGTCCTTGTTGTAGGCGAGGGGAATGCCCTTCATCATCACCAGCAGGGTGTTCAGGTCGCCGTAGACGCGGCCGGTCTTGCCGCGGATCAGCTCGGTAACATCGGGGTTCTTCTTCTGCGGCATGATGGAAGAGCCGGTGGTAAAGGCATCGTCCAGCTCAATGAACTTGAACTCCCAGCTGCACCAGAGGATGATCTCCTCGGAAAGCCGGGACAGGTGCATCATGCAGATGGAGATGGCATTGGCCAGCTCGATGCAGAAATCGCGGTCGGACACGCCGTCCAGACTGTTGGCACAGGGAGCCGCAAAGCCCAGCTTTTCGGCGGTGAACTGGCGGTCCAGCGGGTAGGTGGTGCCAGCCAGCGCGCCGCTGCCCAGCGGGCACTGTGCGTCCATGCGGGCGGTGGCATCCTCAAAGCGCTGCAGGTCGCGCAGCAGCATGGATGCATATGCCATCAGGGCGTGGCCAAAGGTGATGGGCTGGGCACGCTGCAGATGGGTGTAGCCGGGCATGACGGCGGTGGTGTTCTCACCGGCCTTTTTGCAGATGACCTTGATGAGCTCCACAATGTAGGCCTGCAGGGTGTGGCTGTAGTCCCGCAGGGTCAGGCGGATATCCAGCGCCACCTGATCGTTGCGGCTGCGGCCGGTGTGCAGCCGCTTGCCGGCGTCGCCGATGCGGGCGGTGAGGGTCTGCTCCACAAAGGTGTGCACATCCTCGGCACCCGGGTCGATCTCCAGCCTGCCGGCTGCCAGATCGTCGGCGATGGAAGCCAGACCGTTGAGGATGTCCTCACAGTCCTTTTCCGAGATGATGCCCTGCTTTGCCAGCATGGCGGCGTGCACGCCGCTGCCGCGCATATCCTGCGCGATCATGCGCTGGTCGAAGCGGATGGAGGAGTTGAAGTCGTTCACGCGGGAATCCACGGCCTTGGAAAAACGGCCCTTCCAGAGTTGTTCTGCCATAGTTTGCTCCTTGATTATCCGAACCCTCTCAGTCTCGCATTCGCTCGCCAGCTCCCCCGAAGGGGGAGCTTTTTCAGCTTTTCCGTACCATGCACAAAGCTCGCCCTCGGGAGAGCTGGCAAAACCGTCAGGTTTTGACTGAGAGGGTTAATTCCTTATAAAAACGGCAAAGCCGCCGCAGGGGAAAACGCTCCTGCGGCGGTGCCGCCGGCAACGATGCCGGTTGGATGGAACTTCCGTGTGAAAGTGTGAAAACACACGAAAGGGAAGATGTTACAGCTGATTACTTGACCTCCGGCCAGTTCTTGGACAGCTTTGCGCGCTCCTTGATGGACAGACCGAACAGGTTGATGAAGCCGGTGGCATCAGCCTGATTGTAGTCCTCGTCCTCACCGAAGGAAGCGGTCTGCTCGTCGTACAGGGTGTAGGGAGAGGTGACACCGGCGTTGATCATGTTGCCCTTGTAGAGCTTGAGCTTCACATCGCCGGTGACGGTCTTTTCCAGACTGTCGGCAAAGGCATCCAGAGCCTCGCGCAGCGGGGTGAACCACTGGCCGTTGTAGACGATATCGGCATACTTCTGGGCCAGCTGAGCCTTGAAGTGAGAGCTTTCCTTATCCAGAGTGATGGTCTCCAGAACATTGATGGCCTTGTACAGGATGGCACCGCCGGGGGTCTCATACACACCGCGGCTCTTCATGCCCACCAGACGGTTCTCCACGATATCCAGCAGGCCGATGCCGTTCTCGCCGCCCAGCTTGTTCAGGTGCTCCACCAGCTCCACAGCGCCCATCTCCTTGCCGTCCACAGCGGTGGGGATGCCCTTTTCAAAGTGGATGGTCACATAGGTGGGCTTATCGGGAGCCTGCTCGGGGCTGATGCCCAGCTCCAGGAAGCCGGGCTTGTTGTACTGGGGCTCGTTGGCGGGGCTTTCCAGATCGAGGCCCTCGTGGCTCAGGTGCCACAGGTTCTTGTCCTTGGAGTAGTTGGTCTCGCGGTTGATCTTCAGGGGGATGTGGTGAGCCTCGGCGTAGTCGATCTCCTCGTCACGGCTCTTGATATCCCACTCACGCCACGGAGCAATGATGGCCATATCGGGGCACAGGGCCTTGAGGGTCAGCTCAAAACGCACCTGATCGTTGCCCTTGCCGGTGCAGCCGTGGCAGATGGCATCTGCACCTTCCTTGATGGCGATATCCGCCAGAGCCTTGGCGATGCAGGGACGTGCAAAGCTGGTGCCCAGCAGGTAGTCCTCGTACTTTGCGCCGAACTTCAGGGTGGGGAAGATGTAGTTCTCCACAAAGTCCTTCTTCAGGTCCAGCACATACAGCTTGGATGCGCCGGTAGCCTTGGCCTTTTCTTCCAGACCATCCAGCTCCGTGCCCTGACCCACGTCACCGGAGACAGCGACGACCTCGCAGTTGTTGTAGTTTTCCTTCAGCCAGGGAATGATGATGGAGGTATCCAGACCGCCGGAGTATGCCAGAACGACTTTTTTGATGTTTTCCTTTTTCATAGGTGACGCTCCTTTTCATAAAAATACACTTTTGTTTTCTGATGCGCACTTTCCCTTCGCATCCTCTTCCGTTGCGTTTCGGTTGATGCTTTTATTATACGCCGCGCTGTTTTTTCGTCAATAACAAAACCATACAAACCTTTTTTGCTTCCGGCACCCGTTTTTCGTTCATGTTGCATCTTTATGCATTATTTGCAGAATATATTCATATTTTATGCATTTGCGCAGTATATATTCGGGGCACATGCATCCCGCCCGGGGCATGTGCGGACTACAGCACACGGAAAGAATTCACACCGCAAAAACAAAAAGCCCGGGACCCTTTTGTGAGCCGTCTGGCCCTGAAAGAGTCCCGGGTTTCGTTTTCGCTTTATGCGCCGGAAAATGGCCCGCCCGCCGCGCTCCATGCGCGGCACAGCAGTTCCTTCTGGGCCTTGGGCAGCTGCTTGAGGGCATACTCCCGCCGCAGGGCGGCGCGCTTATCCGCGCACAGTTCCAGATAGGCAAAATCCCCGGCCCCTCTGGCACGGGTGTATTTTGCGCCGCGTCCGCTCTGGTGTGCGCGCAGGCGGGCGGCAGGGTCGGTGGTCCAGCCGGTGTACAGCGTACCGCCGGTACACCGCACCATATACACAAAGGCGGGCTTTGGCCGGGCGCACGGCTCAGATGCGGCCATTGTTCTTTAACACCTGACGGCAGGCGGCAAGGGCAGTTTCCTTATCCTTGGCGGTGATGAGGAAGCGGCTGGCGTGGCAGAAGCTGATGCCCGGGATGCCGCTCTTCTGCTCAATGACCTCCTGCGGCTGGCCGGCCCAGCTCTGGGGGAAGGGCAGCTTGGGACGCTTGGTCTTGTGGTCGGTGACGCACTGGGCGCTCCAGCCGCCGCGCTGGCTGGGGTAGACCACGAACAACGCGTCCGTCTTGTACAGGCCGTTCTTCCACGGCAGATAGCAGGGCAGCACCACGATGCCGTCCCGGGAGTTTTTGTAAGCCTGCTGCACCTTTTCGTCGGCGCGGTTCACGGCGTTGGCGCTGGCGATCTGATTTTCCAAGATCTGCTTTGCCACGGCCACCGCCTTGAAAAAGCAGGTGTCCTGATCCTCTTTGGAGTCCCACACCGGGTTAAAAAGCCAATGGCATCGCACAGGCTGTTCTGCTCGCCGGTGTTATCGTTGAGGTCCAGCGGCTGGATGAAGTTCTCGTCAATGAGCCGGGCCTGACGCTCACCCACAAGGCCGGGGCCGAGCACCCGCCACAGCAGGCCGAGGGCCGCATAGGGCACGCCATTGGGGCGGCACTCCCGCGGCTCCTGATGATGGTCGAACATACCAAAGCCCACATCGTACACGATGCCGTCAAAATCATCCGGCACCACAAAGCCGCGGGTGATCTTAATGTCCGGGCGCAAAATTTGCAGCAGGGCAGTGGCAAACACATCGTCGGCGTGGAACTTGCCGGCATGGGTGAAGCCGTTTGCAGGAATTTTCATAGATGTACCTCGTTCCCAATAAAATGTCTGGCAACAGTATAGCACACTTTGCAGAAAGGGACAACGAAAAGCCCCGGAACGGGCACGCCATTCCGGGGCTTTTTGAGCGTATGCTTACTTTTTCTTTGTGGTGCGTGCCTTTTTAGCGGCAGGAGCGGCGGGCTTTTCCGCCGGGGTGGTCTCCGGCTCGCCCAGAGCCAGAATGCTGCTCAGTTCCTTCTGAGCTGCGGCATTCGTGGCATCGGTGGTGGCCAGCACGTCGGCGTAGAACTGCTCCATGCCCTCGCGGGTGGAGAAGGTGGCAACGTACATCTGGTTGCCCATGGCGCCGCTCAGCGCGTCCGGCATGCGGTCCACCATGCGCATGTTCTGCTGGTACTTCTGCATGATCTGCTCGTGGCTGTACACAAAGTGCTTGCCGTCGCGGCGGCCTGCAAACGGGCAGTAGAAGTGCTCACCCACCGGCATATCGGTGCCGCCAAAGGCGATCATATCCGCCCAGATCTTGTAGACGTTGGTGGAGCGGGCAAAGTTGATCATGTCCGGGGTAAAGCCGCCGCAGGGGCGCATGTTGACTTCCAGTGCCACGATCTGGCCCTTTTTGCCCATACCGGCCTGATTCTCGGTCATGCGGAAGAACTCAAAGTGGATGAAGCGGCTCTTCACGCCAAAGCTCTTGACGGCGGCACGGCCTGCAGCGCGGGTGTCCTCGGGCAGGTCCTTGATGATGTAGTAGATGGAGTTGTCGTTGTCGTTGACGATATCCATGATGGACATGGGGCTGACGTTGCCGGCCTCAAAGATGGGTTGCCGTTGGCATCGATGATGGCATCGTAGCTGTTCACCTCTGCCCGGACGAACTCCTCCATGATGTACTCCACATCCGGGTGATGGGCCGTCTTCTGCACGAGGAACTTTTTCAGGTCCTCGTCGCTGGACAGCTTGTGGGTATCGGATGCGCCCACGCCGTTATCCGGCTTTACCACCACCGGGTAGCCCACCTCGTCGATGAACTTCCGGCAGCCCTCGTAATCGTCCACCATGTGGTAGCGTGCGGTGGCGATGCCGGCCTTCTGGTAATACTCCTTCATCTTGCTCTTGTACTTGATGCGGGGCATATCGGAGGTCTGGAAGCCGGAGGTGATGTGGAAATCGGTGCGCAGGGCTGCGTCCCGCTCCAGCCAGTATTCATTGTTGGACTCCAGCCAGTCGATGCGGCCATACTTGAAGGCAAAGAAGGCCACGGCGCGGTAGACCTCGTCGTAGTTTTCCAGACTGCCCACCTTGTAGTACTCGTTCAGGCTGTCCTTCAGCTCCGGCTTCAGCTCATCGTAGGGCTGGTCGCCGATGCCCAGCACGTTCATGCCGTTGTTTTTCAGCTCATGGCAGAACTGCCAGTAGTTGGTGGGGAAGTTGGGCGAAATAAAAATGAAATTCTGCATGGTTTTATGATTCCTCTTTCCTCTATAAACCTCTATAAAGGCGGCCTCGCCCTCTCCGTCCGCTCGCAAAGCTCGCGTCCACCTCGTTCCCCTTTCTGTCGCTTACGCGACATCTTCCCCCGACCGGGGGAAATCTGTCAAAGGGAGAGGCCTTGGCAGTACGGCAAGGCCTTTTGGTTTTGCCAAAGGCTCCCCCTTTGGGGGAGCTGTCACCGAAGGTGACTGAGAGGGCGAGCCATTTTACTCGCCCAGAATATACGGCATGTAATATGCAGTCTGCTTATACCACCAGTTCCAGTCGTGGTTCACATCGTGGCCCCACAGGTCTACCCAGATGGGGATGTTCTTGGCCTCGAAGATGCGCTTGAGGAACCATGTGGTATCCGGCTGCTCCCAGTCGCCCTGACCGCAGCAGATGACCGCCTTCTGGCTGCGGAACAGCTGCATGTAGGGGTGATCCTCCGGGAAGTTCTTCATGTAGTCCACGGGCGAGTTCATGTACACCAGCTCGTCCATATAATTGCCGAAGCCATAGTGGGCCGTGTAGATGCCGCTGAGGGCCAGACAGCCGCAGAACACATCCGGGCGGCGCAGGTACAGGTTGACCGCATGGGTAGCGCCCAGACTGCAGCCAAAGGCAATGACACCGGGCAGGTCGTCCCAGCCGTTGCGCTCCTTGGCCAGATACTGGATCTTGGGCACAGCCTCCTCCACGATATAGCGCAGCCACTGCTCATAGCGGCGAATGCGCCAATAGGGGTCACCCTGCGTGTCGGACCAGGTCTCCTTGTCCATGGTATCAATGGAGATCACCATGATCTTACCGGCATCGATCCACGGGGCAAGGGTGTCGGCCATGTGGAAGTTCTCAAAATCGAAGAAGCGGCCATCCTGACAGGGGATGTACAGCATCGGGCGGCCTGCGTGGCCGTAAATTTTGCACTCCATGTCGCGGCCCAGCGCCGGGCTGTAGTCCTTAAAATACTGCATTTCCATGGTGTTTCCTCCTTTTAGGGTTTACTCCTCCACCTCATACATCAGGGTGTGGAACATAAAGGGCAGCTGTTTTTCCCAACTGGCTTCGCTGTGGGTGCCGCCGGGCACGATGCGGCTGGTAAGGTGGATGCCCCGGGTCATGACCTTTGCGCACATCTCTGCAAAGCCGCAGCGCATCCCGTCGTGGTTGCCCATCTCGCGGGAGCCGTAGTCCATGTACAGCACGGTGCCCGGCTCCAGCTTTGCGCGGCCCACAAGGCCGGAAAGCTTTTCCGGCGACACCCAGATAGACGGTGACAGCGCCGCCGCACGGCTGAAAGTGTCGTTGTACTGCAAAAGGGCGTACAGGCTCATCAGGCCGCCCATGCTGCTGCCGCCGATAAAGGTGTGCTCCCGGTCGGGCAGAGTGCGGAAGTTGCGGTCGATGAAGGGTTTGAACCGGTGGATATACCAGCTCATGGTGGCCTGACCCATGCCGTCGAAGTGGCCGAACTGCGGGTCGTCGAACCGGTAGGGCGAATACTCCACCAGCCGTTCGTTGTTGGCTCCGGCGTTGCACTCCACCGCCGCCACGATCAGCGGGGTGTCGGTGTAGTCCAGATAATCGGCCATGCCCCAGCTTTTGCCAAAGGTGGCATCCTCGTCAAAAAAGACGTTCTGGCCGTCGAACATATACAGCACCGGATACCGGCGGTCGGGGTCAGCTTCATACATCGTGGGCAGATAAACATACACTCTGCGCTGCTCGGTGCCGTTGACAGCAGGGTAGCTCACGCTCCATTTTTTGACCATGGGTCCATTCCTCTCAATCTTTCCCGCACGCCTGCCGCAATGCAGGCCGCTGTTCTGTTTTCAGTTTAGCACTGCAGGGCACAGAAAGCAATTGCGCCGGGAAATTTTGGAGTTTTGACGGAGAGGGCGAGGACGTTATCTTAATATACGGCAAACGCCGCCGAGCGGAGGCCTGGCGGCGTTTGCTGCTATTCTGAATAAAAAGGTTCTCTCCGGAGAATCGGGATCAGTTCTTTTTCTCAACAGGCACGATCCAGCCCTTGGTATCGGGGATCTTGCCCCACTGCATACCGGTCATGGTGTCGTACAGCTTCTGGGTGACAGGGCCGATCTTGCCGTCGCCGATGTAGGCGTGCTCGCCCTTCCAGACCAGCTCCTTGACGGGGGAGACGACAGCGGCGGTACCGGTGCCGAACACCTCTTCCAGCTTGCCTTCGCGGGCAGCAGCCATGATGTCGGCAATGGCGATCTTGCCCTCGACGACCTCATAGCCCCAGTCCTTCAGCAGCTCGATGCAGCTGCGGCGGGTAACGCCGGGCAGAACGGTGCCGACGGTAGCAGCGGTGTACACCTTGCCGTCGATCTTGAACATGATGTTCATGCTGCCAACTTCCTCGACGTACTTCTTCTCCACGCCGTCCAGCCACAGCACCTGTGCGTAGCCCTGCTCTTCGGCCAGCTCACCAGCCTTGATGGAAGCAGCGTAGTTGCCGCCGCACTTGGTGAAGCCGGTCAGGCCGGGAGCGGCACGGATGTACTCGTCTTCAACATAGATGCGCACGGGGTTGATGCCCTCGGCATAGTAAGCGCCCGAGGGAGCGCAGATGATGCAGAAGATGTAGTGCTTGGAAGCGTGCACGCCCAGACCCACATCATTGGCAAAGATGAAGGGACGGATGTACAGGGAAGCACCGTCGGAATGGGGCACCCAGTCACGGTCCACATCCACCAGCGTCTCAACGGCCTGAATGTAGTCCTCCACAGGGATCTTGGGGATGCACAGACGGTCGGCGGAGTCTTGGAAACGCTTTGCGTTGCAGTCCGGGCGGAACAGCTGGACGGTATCATCGGCCGTGCGGTATGCCTTCATGCCCTCAAAGATCTCCTGAGCGTAGTGGAACACGACAGTAGCCGGGTCCAGTTCAAAGGGGCCGTAGGGGACAATGCGGGCATCGTGCCAGCCTTCGCCCTCGGTGTAATCCATCACGAACATATGGTCGGTGAACTTCTTGCCAAAACCCAGATTGCTCTCGTCAGGCTTTGCCTTCGGAGCAGTGGTACGGGTGATCTTGATATCCAACATGATTTATTTTCCCTCTTTCCTGATCTCGGGCGCAGCGAGTGAAAACGCGCCCGCAAACACCGAATGTTGTTTTCTATTATAATAATATGAATGTGATTTACAAGGAAACGAAAAATCTTTCATCTTTGGACAGGTTAAGTTGCGCTAAATTGCCTGCTTTTCCATGTGCAAACTGCCCAAAATATGATACAATGAGGGCATAAGCCGGATCTTACAGGCTCAGAAAGGAGCTTTTGCACAATGATAAAAGGTGTTATTTTTGATATGGACGGGCTGATGTTCGACACCGAGCGCATCTGGGCCACCCTGTGGAAGCCCGCACTGGCCACACTGGGTCTTCCTTATAAGGAAGGGCTGGACGCTGCCGCGCGCGGCTCGGCAGGCGATTCCATGCGGGCCGTGCTGCGCCGCTTCTACGGCCCGGACTGCGACACCGATGCCATCATGGATGCCCTGCACGCGCAGGCAGAGACGGCCTTTCAGGCACCGCCGCCCAAAAAGCCGGGTCTGGATGAACTCATCGCCTATCTGGAAGCGCAGCACATTCCCATGGTGGTGGCTTCCTCCAGCCGGATGGCATCCATCCTGCGGCACCTCAACAACTGGCACATGACCAGCCACTTCAAGGCCCTCATCTCCGGCGAGCAGTTCACCTCGTCAAAGCCCGACCCGGAGATCTTCCTCACCGCGGCCAAGGCGCTGGGCACCACCCCGGCTGAAACGCTGGTGCTGGAGGACAGCTACAACGGCGTGCGCGCCGGTGCGCGGGGCGGCTTTGTCACCGTGATGGTGCCGGACCTTGCCCCCGCCGACGACGAGATGCGCCGTCTGTACACCGCCGAGTGCAAAGACCTGCGCGAGGTGAAAAAGATGCTGGAGGAGGGGAAGCTTCTTTCCGAAGCCTGAAATATACAGTTGGTCTTTTACATTTTCACGCTAAAAAAAGCGGAGAACATCCTCAAGGAAGTCTTTGCCCGCCATATCCAGCAGTCCTCCCGTGTGGAACTGGGCAAGAAGTTTGAAAGCGGCTTCTATGCCAAGCCCGACACCCCCAGCCCAGCCAGGCGTGTACCCGCCGCAGGCGAACCCACCATCTCCATGACGGCTCTATTGGAATTGCTCAAGGATGCCGACCCGGAAATGAAGGCAAAGCTGCGCCTGGCCCTGCTCACCTGATGCAAAAAAGGGCACTGATTGCAATGCAATACAGCGCCCTACATCATCGGACATGGAAAACACCGACCGTGCAAAAACCGTGCAGAAACCGTGCAGCCATGGCTTACAAAACAAAAAAGCCATGAAGTCTTTCGATTTCACGGCATTTTCTGGTGCGATGGAAGGGACTCGAACCCCGACCTTCTGATTCGTAGTCAGACACTCTATCCAGCTGAGCTACCAACGCATACGTTCCGTTCGGAACATGATGTATTTTATCACTCAGACTGGGTTTTGTCAACCGTTTTTTGCAAATATTTTTATCTTTTTCAAAAAGCAGCATTTTTTATGATTTTTCTTGTATCGTTTTTGTCGTTCTTGTGCTATAATAACTTTACTATATGTTTTTAATCTGTGTCCGTGCAGGGGTACAGGAGCTTTGCGGGCAGCACCGCGTGGAGGCTGCGCCGCCGGGTTTTCTCTGCAGCGAGACACCACGGAGGGTAGATCCTATGAAACTGGTAAGCGTGGAAACTCCCGAAAAGAGTGTCTGCAAAATGACTTTCAGCGCCAGCCCCGAAGAGCTGGAAGCTGCATCCAACGCCGTTTACGAACGCACCCGCGCCTCCTATACGATCCGCGGCTTCAAGAAGGGCGAAGCGGACCGCGCACAAATCGAGGCTGACCGCGGCGAGCACACCTTCTGGTACGATGCCATCAACGATCTGATGGACAAGGACGTGCCCGCGCTGTATGATGCCGCCATGGCAGAGCACGGCTTTGTGGCTGTTGACAATCCTGTGTACGATCTTGTGAGCGTGAAAAAGGACGAGGGCTTTGTGGCCACTGCCACTGTTGCCCTGCAGCCTGAGCTGAACCTGACCAAGACCACCGGCTTTACCGCCGAGTGCGTCACCCCGGAAGTGACCGACAAGGAGATCGACAATGTGCTGGAGCGCCGCCGCGCTGCTGCCGCTGAGCTGGTGCCGCACAAGGGTCCGGCCGTAAAGGGCAACATCGTACATATCGATTACGAAGGTCTGCTGGAGGGCAAGCCCTTCCAGGGCGGCACCGCAAAGAACCAGGCCGTCCAGCTGGGCAGCGGCCGCATGATCCCCGGCTTTGAAGAGGGCATTCTGGGCCACAAGGCAGGCGAGGAATTCGAGATCTTCGTCACCTTCCCGAACCGTTACCACGCAAAGGATCTGGCCGGTAAACCCGTCGTGTTCAAGATCAAGCTGATCGACGTATGCGTGCGCCAGATCCCTGCTCTGAACAGCGACTTTGCCAAGAAGGTCGCCAATCTGGACACCATGGACGAGCTGCGTGCACAGGTCAAGCAGCAGCTGCACGACGGCAAGCATGCCGGTGCGCTGAACCGTGCCAAGGATCAGATCCTGACCCAGCTGGCCGATGCTTCTGAGGGCGAACTGCCCAGTGTGCTGGTGGAGACCACCTACCAGCAGCAGATGGAGCAGATCCAGCAGCAGCTGCAGATGCAGCGCCTGAGCCTGGATCGCTACCTGAGCCAGATCCACGAGACCCGCGAGAGCTTTACCGCCAAGGTGCGCTCTTCTGCCGAGAAGACCGCCCGTGTGCACATGGCTCTGCTGCAGATCGCACAGCAGGAAAATCTGGTGCCCACCGAGGAAGATATCGATAAGGCTCTGGCCGCTCGTGCAGAGCGCGCCAAAAAGACGCTGGAAGAGATCAAGGAAAAATCCGATATTCCCGCCATGCGCCGCAACGAGGGCATCCGCAAGGCTGCCGACTGGGTGATCGAGCACTCCACCATTGAAGAAAAGTAAGTTCTGATACAGAGAAAGCCCGTGCAGTTTCCGGCTGCACGGGCTTTCTTTTTCATTTGAAGGGCAGGGGATATCAGCTCAGAAGGTTGAAGCCCATAATGACCACGCCCAGCACCACCAGCACAATACCGGTGGCACGGTTCAGGGTCTTGGGGTCTGCCTTATTGGCAAACACGGCGGCAATGCGCGCCCACAGCAGGGTGAACACCACGCACAGCGCCCAGACGAACCAATTGGGCGCACCGCCGATCATGAAGTGGGAAGCAGCACCGGTCAGGGCGGTGAAGGCCATAATGAACACGCTGGTGCCCACGGCGGTCTTCAGCTCGTAGCCCAGCACGCTGGTAAGGATGAGCAGCATCATCATGCCGCCGCCCGCGCCGATGAAGCCGCAGATGAAGCCGATGAGCACACCGCACACAATGGACTGGATGGCACGCTTTTTGGCGCTGACACCCTGCATAGCTTCCTTGGTCGTCATGACCGGGCGCACAATGAACTTGACGCCCAGCAGGAAGGTCATGAACACCGAGAAGCCGCCCATGGTGGCCGAGGGCACTCTGCTGGCCACCCAGCTGCCCACCACCGTGAACACCAGCACGCTGGCCATCATGATCAGGCCGTTTTTGATATCCAGGTTCTTGTTTTTGTGGTAGGTATAGGCCGAAACGGCGCTGGCCAGCACATCCGACGACAGGGCAATGCCCACCGCCATATAGGGGTCCATGTGCAGGAAGGTGATGAGCATGGGGCTGATAACTGCAGCCGCACTCATACCGGCAAAGCCGGTGCCAAGGCCGGCCCCCATGCCGGCAAAAAAGGTGACAAGAACCGTAAACAACACGTTCATTTTATGCGTTCTCCTTTATAATTTCGTCCAGATTTCTCCCGATCAGCTCCATGGTCTGGAAAAAGACCTCCTGATCGGCTGGCTCCACATGATCCAGCAGGCGCTTGAAAAAGGCATTCTGCACCACACGCCCCTTGCGGATGATCGGGTCTGCCTTGCCGGTGCAGAGAAGCTTCGTTTTGCGGCGGTCGCCGACCACAGCGTACCGTTCCAGATACCCTTCCTGCACCAGCTTATCCACATTCATGGAGACGAGGTTCGCCTTGATATGCCGCACCTCCACGATATCCCGGGCCGTTTTATAGTCCGGGTTGTTGGCAAGGAACAGCAGGATGTCCAGCGCCGTCTGTGACAGGCCAAGCTCCTGACACAGCGGTTTGCAGACGGCATTGTACGCCTGCGCGGTCTTGATGGAAAATTCGATATTCGGGTTCACAGCAGGTCTGTCCTTTCATCTTTGAATGATTCATTTTTGAAGTATTATAGTGCAGAAGAGGGGAGATGTCAAGGGGGAACTCCCTCAGTCGCGGCTTACGCCGCGCCAGCTCCCCCGAAGGGGGAGCTTTTTGTCATCTTCCGGTTAGCACAAATAAAACTCCCCCTTCGGGGGAGCTGGCGAACGCAGTGAGCCTGAGAGGGTTCTTCCCGCCGCGCGGCTGTTTCCGCAGGAAATCAGCGCGGCAGATGCTGTTTTCCTCCACGACCCCACCCGTGAAAACGCAATGCCGGGCGGTCCGCAGACCGCCCGGCATTGCTCTATTATAAATAATTCTTCCGCTGAATATGCGCAGAGCAGCGCGGAGCGCATTCCAATCGTTTTTCTCAGAACAGCACCACAGCCGCCAGACGCACCAGCAAAGCGCACAGCCATGCCACGGCGCACTGGTTCACCACCATGATGACTGCCCACTTGTTGCCCAGCTCCCGCTTGACCGAGGCCACTGCCGCGATGCAGGGGGTGTACAGCAGGCAGAACACCAGCAGGGGAGCCGCCTGCGCCGGGGTGAGGGCCGCCGACAGCGCAGCTTCGGAGCCAAAGAGGATGAGCAGCGAGGACACCACGCTCTCCTTTGCCATGAAGCCGGTGATGAGGGCGGTGGAGATGCGCCAGTCCGCAAAGCCCAAAGGCCCGAACAGCGGGGCGATGTCGCCCGCAATGCGGGCAAGGATGCTGGCCTGCGGGTCGGCGGTCAACCGCAGCTGCAGGTCAAAGTTCTGCAAAAACCAGATGACGATGGTGGCCGCAAAGATCACCGTGAAGGCCTTCTGCAAGAAGTCCCGGGCCTTTTCCCACAGCAGCTGTGCCACGTTCTTCAGGCCGGGCAGGCGGTAGTTGGGCAGCTCCATGACAAAGGGCACCGCCTCGCCCTTGAACACCGTGCTCTTGAGCAGCAGTGCCGCCAGCACGCCCACCGCGATGCCGGTAAAGTACAGCAGCACCATCACAAGGCCCGCATACTGCGGGAAGAACGCCGCCGCAAACAGGCTGTAGATGGGCAGCTTTGCCGAGCAGCTCATGAACGGGGTGAGCAGGATGGTCATTTTGCGGTCGCGCTCCGAGGGCAGGGTGCGGCTTGCCATGACACCGGGCACGGTGCAGCCAAAGCCGATGAGCATGGGCACGATGCTGCGGCCCGAAAGGCCGATGCGGCGCAGCAGCTTATCCATCACAAAGGCCACGCGGGCCATGTAACCGGTATCCTCCAGCATGGAGAGGAAGAAGAACAGCACCACGATGATGGGCAGAAAGCTCAGCACGCTGCCCACGCCGGTAAAGATGCCGTCGATGAGCAAGGAGTGCACCGCCGCATTGACGTTCCAGTTGGTAAGCGCCGTGTCCACGATGCCGGTCAACGCGTCGATGCCCGTTTCCATCAGGTTCTGAAAGAACAGGCCGATGACGTTGAAGGTGAGGAAGAACACCAGACCCATGATGGCGATAAAGGCCGGGATGGCGGTGTACTTGCCGGTGAGGAATTTGTCGATGCGGTTGGAGCGCAGCTGCTCTTTGCTTTCGTGGGGCTTGACCACCGTCTTGGCTACCAGCTCCTGAATGAAGGAGAACCGCATATCCGCAATGGCGGCGGCGCGGTCCAGCCCGCGCTCCTGCTCCATCTGCACGATGATATGCTCGATCATCTCTTTTTCGTTCTGATCCAGCTTCAGGGCTTCCTCAATGCGCTGGTCGCCCTCCACCAGCTTGGTGGCGGCAAACCGCACCGGAATGCCCGCCGCCTTAGCGTGGTCCTCGATCAGGTGGATGATGCCGTGGATGCAGCGGTGCACCGCGCCGCCGTGGTCGTCCTCACTGCAGAAATCCATGCGGCCGGGCCGCTCCTGATACTTTGCCACATGAAGGGCGTGGTCTACCAGCTCATCCACGCCCTCATTCTTGGCGGCGGAGATGGGGATGACCGGGATGCCAAGCATGGCCTCCATCTTGTTGATGCGCACCGTGCCGCCGTTGCCGCGCACCTCGTCCATCATGTTCAGCGCCAGCACCATGGGGGTGTCCAGCTCCATGAGCTGCATCGTCAGGTAGAGGTTGCGCTCGATGTTGGTAGCATCCACGATGTTGATGATGCCGGTGGGCTTTTCGCCGATGATGAATTGGCGGGTGACGATCTCCTCGCTGGAATAGGGGGACATGGAGTAGATGCCCGGCAGGTCGGTGACCTCGGTCTCCGGGTGGCCCTTGATGGCACCGCTCTTGCGGTCCACCGTCACGCCCGGGAAATTGCCCACATGCTGGTTGGAACCGGTGAGCTGGTTGAACAGGGTGGTCTTGCCGCAGTTCTGGTTGCCAGCCAGCGCAAAGGTGAGGGTCCTGTCCTCGGGCAGGGGATTCTCCCCCTTTTATTGTGGTATTTTCCGCCCTCGCCAAGGCCGGGGTGATCCACCATTTTATCATCTGCCGGAGCCGCCGACATTGCCGGGGCCTTTTCGGTGGGGGTGATGCCGATCTGCGCGGCATCGTCCAGCCGGAGGGTCAGCTCATATCCATGGATGCGCAGCTCCATGGGGTCGCCCATGGGTGCCAGCTTGACCAGCGTGACCTCCGCCCCCGGGATCAGGCCCATATCCAGAAAATGCTGGCGCAGTGCGCCGCTGCCGCCGACGGTATCCACAACAGCGCTTTTTCCGATCTGCAATTCTTTTAATGTCATAAGATCGACCTTCTCATTTTATCCACTGTCAACGTGTGTTAGTTTGTGTTAACAATAGTAATATAGGCTAACTTTGCGCGGTTGTCAATAGATAATATGGGGGAGATGCCTGCAAATCGAACCCTCTCAGACTCACTTTGTTCGCCAGCTCCCCCGAAGGGGGAGCTTTATTTGTGCTGACCGGAAGAAGCCAAGAAGCTCCCCCCTCGGGGGAGCTGGCATCGCGCAGCGATGACTGAGAGGGTTCGGCTTTTGGCATGGCGGCACAGTTTCCGGTTGAATTGCGAAGTGCACGGTTTCACCAGAGGCTCCCTCCCCGAGAGAGCCGGCAAAGTCGTCAGGTTTTGGCTGAGGGAGCTCACGCAAAAAAGCCGTGCCCCCTCTTTTCAGAGAATGCACGGCTTTGGAGGTTTATGCGTTTACTTCACAGTGTGGTAGCCATCGGGGTTGTTCTTCTGCCAGTTCCAGCTGTCGGCACACATTTCCTCGATGCCGTATTCCGCCACCCAGCCAAGCTCGTTCTTTGCCTTGGTGGGGTCTGCATAGCATTCGGCAATGTCGCCGGGGCGGCGCGGGTCGATCACATAGGGGATCTCCTTACCGCAGGCCTTGGAGAATGCGTGGATCACATCCAGCACGCTGTAGCCCTTGCCAGTGCCCAGATTGCAGATGAACAGGCCGCAGTTCGTTTCCAGCTTCTTGATGGCGCACACATGGCCGCGGGCCAGATCCACCACGTGGATGTAGTCGCGCACGCCGGTGCCGTCCGGGGTGGGATAGTCGTTGCCAAAGACATGCACCTTTTCCAGCTTGCCCACGGCCACCTTGGCGATATAGGGCATGAGGTTATTGGGGATGCCGTTGGGATCCTCGCCGATGAGGCCGGACTTGTGCGCACCAATGGGGTTGAAGTAGCGCAGCAGAGCCACGTTCAGGCTGGGGTCTGCCTTGCACACATCCTGCAGGATGCGCTCGGTGAACACCTTGGTCGTGCCGTAGGGGTTGGTGGTGGCACCGGTGGGGAAGTCCTCGGTGATGGGCACGCTGGCGGGGTCGCCATAGACGGTTGCGGAAGAGCTGAACACGAAGTTGTGGCAGTTGTGATGGCGCATCACGTCCAGAATGACCAGCGTGCAGTTGAGGTTGTTGTAATAGTATTCAATGGGCTTGGAAACACTCTCGCCCACGGCCTTGTAGGCTGCAAACTGGATCACAGCAGTAATGTCCGGGCACTCAGAGAAGATGTGCTCCACATCCTCGTGCTTGGTCATATCTGCCTTGTAAAAGCGGAAGTCCTTGCCGGTGATCTGCTTGATGCGGTCCAGCACCACCGGAGATGCATTATAATAGTTATCTGCCACAACAACGTCGTAGCCAGCGTTCAGCAGTTCGATGCAGGTGTGGCTGCCGATATAACCGGCGCCGCCGGAAACCAAAATTGCCATAGCCTAGTACCTCTCTCACTCATTTACATTACAGTTGATGCCGGCATTCCCCGGCCTTGCCTAAAGAATACCGCTTTTATGGCTCAGAATCAAGGGATGCGTCTTCTATTTAGATGAATTTTTGTTGCATCTTTGTTTTTGAGGTTTTGATTTAAAAACGTTTTTTGGCATTTTGTCATGGATAAAAGGCACGGTTTGTGCAAAACATAGAAATGGTGTCAGCATCCTCGCCCTCTCAGGCGCTGAGCGCGCCAGCTCTCCAAACGGAAGGAGCCCTTGGCAAAATCCGGGAACTTTGCGTGGACTGCCAAAGGCTCCCACTTTGGGGGAGCTGGCATCGCGTAGCGATGCCTGAGAGGGCGAGCCCGCTATAAGCAATTCCACTTACGCAAAAACGTCTGCCGGAGCAGACGTTTTTGTGTGGTGCATCATTTTTACAATTTTCCGTCACTGCTTGCCGGTGAAAAAGCGCA
>ENA-OQDA01000159-OQDA01000159.1-human-gut-metagenome-genome-assembly--contig:-NODE-159-length-29182-cov-4.397763_pt1 | contig 29182 bp, 23 predicted proteins | sample MGYA00242771_ERZ504603 | MGnify/ENA primary metagenome ERZ504603 (study PRJEB26092, sample SAMD00036328) | human gut metagenome | host: Homo sapiens | study: EMG produced TPA metagenomics assembly of...
CGCCCTCTCCGTCATCGCTGCGCGATGCCACCTCTCCCTTTGGGAGAGCTGTCGAACGAAGTGAGACGTAGAGGGCAAGCCCGTTTATCTCAGAACAAACTCTGCTGCCCGTTGTCCTCGGGCGCAGCGGCCTCCGGCGCTTTCAGGCCCAGATGTTCGTAGGCCAGCCGCGTTGCGCAGCGGCCCCGGGGCGTCCGGGTCAGAAAGCCCATCTGCATCAGATACGGCTCACACAGGTCTTCCAGCGTGACGGATTCCTCGCCGAGGGCCGCCGCCAGCGTTTCCAGACCCACCGGGCCGCCGTTGTACATTTCAATGATCGCACGCAGCATACTGCGGTCCAGTTCGTCCAGACCCAGTGCGTCCACGTCCATCCGCTTGAGGCCCATCAGGGCCACATCCCGGTCAATGATGCCGTCGCCCAGCACGGTGGCAAAGTCGCGGATGCGCTTCAAAAAGCGGTTTGCCACGCGGGGCGTGCCGCGGCTGCGCTTGGCCAGCTCGTAAGCGCCTTCCGGCGTGATGGGCTGGTCGAGGATGCCTGCCGAGCGCTGGATGATCTTGCTCAGTTCATCCGGGCTGTACAGCTCCAGCTTGAGCAGCACGCCAAAGCGGTCGCGCAGAGGGCCGGTGATCTGGCCTGCACGGGTGGTGGCACCCACCAGCGTGAACCGCGGCAGGTTGATGCGGATGCTCTGGGCGCTGGGGCCTTTGCCGATCATGATATCCAGCGCATAGTCTTCCAGCGCCGGATACAGCACCTCTTCCACCTGACGGGACAGGCGGTGGATCTCGTCGATGAACAGTACATCGCCCTCCTGCAGATTGGTGAGCAGGGCAGCAAGGTCGCCGGGCTTTTCAATGGCCGGGCCGCTGGTAATACGGATCTGTACGCCCATTTCGTTGGCAATGATGCCTGCCAGTGTGGTCTTGCCAAGGCCCGGCGGGCCGTAGAGCAGGATGTGGTCCATCGGTTCGCCGCGCCGCTTGGCAGCTTCCAAGTAAATTTTCAGGTTCTGCTTGACCTTTTCCTGCCCGATATAGTCTTCCAGATGCTGCGGGCGGAGGTTGTTTTCCTCGCTGTCCGCCGCCGTCATGCCGGGCTGCATCATTTTTGCGCCATACAGCGCAGTTTCATCCTGCATTCTTTACCTCCTGCCTGCCATGCTGCGCAAGGCCAGTTTGATGATCTCTTCCACGGGCAATGCCGCGTCGATCTTGGAAACGGCAAGCGCCGCTTCGCTCTGGCTGTACCCCAGCGACACCAGCGCCGCAATGGCCTGACTGCTGCCCTGAGAAGCCTGTGTGTCGGCGGAAGCACCTGCCACATCCTCCAGCGAGATGCCGTCCACAAAGCCCTTGGCGACCTTGTCCTTCAGCTCCAGCACGATGCGCTGTGCAAGCTTCGGCCCCACGCCGGAAGCCGCCTTGAACGCCTTGTGGTCCCCCGCCGAGATCGCCAGTGCCACGCGGTCCGGCTCCATCACACTCAGGATTGCAAGACCCACCTTAGGCCCCACGCCGGACACGGCGGTCAGCATCTCAAAGCAGGCCTGCTGCTGCTCGGTGGCAAAGCCGTAAAGGCTCACGTCGTTCTCGGTGATGCTCATCACGGTATAAATAGTGGCTTCCTTGCCCACGCCGGGCAAGGCCCCGGCCACGCTGGCCGGGCACTGGGCATAGTAGCCTACACCGCCGCAGCTGAGCACCACCGCATTCATGCTTTTTTTGACAATTTTTCCTGTCAGACAGTAGATCATTTAAAGCCCTCTCAGTTTCTGTGTCGGCCAATTTTCCTCTGTTCAGCTCGCCCTTCAGGAGAGCTCCGGTGCCGCGCCGCTGCAGGCGGACGGAACCGGTGAGAGGGTCAGATCGGCCCGGCCACACGGCGGACAAAGCGGTTGAGCTGGTTGCCGTTGGTGTGGCAGAAAGTAATCGCCATAGCCAGTGCATCGGCGGTATCGTCCGGCTTTGGCACGGCGGGCAGATGCAGCAGCACACGGGTCATCTCCTGCACCTGCTTTTTCACGGCCTTGCCGTAACCGGTAACAGCCTGCTTTACCTGCATGGGGGTGTACTCGTAGATGGGCAGGCCTGCCTGCGCTGCCGCCAGCAGGATCACGCCGCGGGCTTCTGCCACGCCGATGACCGTGGTCTGATTGTGCTGGTAGAACAGCTTTTCGATGGCAAGCACCTCGGGCCGGGTGCGCTCGATCACCTCTTTGATGCCTGCATACACCTCGTCCAGACGGCGCTCGAACGGCACGCCCGCGTCGGTGCACACCGCACCGAAGTCCACCGGCGCAAACCGGTTGCCTGCGTAATCCACCACGCCCCAGCCCACGATGGCGTAGCCGGGGTCGATGCCCAAAACTCTCATGCTGCAAATACCTTCCGATACTATTCCTATTATAACTTTATTATTATATCACAACAAAACAGTGTGAGCAACAGAAAACCTTTCGCCTGCCGCCGCCAAATGTGCGCTGGCGCGTAAAAAGGGCAGTCAGCGCCCCTGCCTTTAAAAAAGTTTTACAATTTTTGAAAAAGCACTTGCTTTTTGGCAGAAGGTATGGTAATATAATCAAGCTGATTTCGGCAAAACAGAATATGGACGGTTAGCTCAGCTGGTAGAGCATCTGCTTGACGTGCAGGAGGTCACAGGTTCGAGTCCTGTACCGTCCACCATACAGTTCGTACTCGAACCCGATTCTTTACGAAAAAGGGTTCGGGTACGTTTTTTGTTTATCGGAGGTTCTGCGAAAGGACTACTCGGAACGGTAAACGAGCAAAGGCAGGGTATCACTATGATAGTGGTATCCTGCCTTTTGCTTTGCGGAATCAAGTTCGCTTTGTGCGAACTTGGTCGTCCCCCTATATGGCGCGTTTGGGAGTAGTCGCTGCGTACGTGCGTACCGGGAGCCTGTACACCTCTGACAAGGTGTAACACACTAGACTTTGTGCCAAAGTCTGTGTGCCAAGGGCCAAGCCCCTTAGAATCCCTGCGGAGCGTGTACGCACGTACGCAGAAAAATGGAAAAATTTCACTATATCGGGGTGTTCTTTCATTGGAGAGTATGGTATACTCGGCTTAGTTCAACAAATAAGAATTTGGCGAGGTGATTTACATGAAAAAGAGCACATCAAGAATCGTCGGTTTGGTAATGCTGATTATAGCTGTTGCATTTATAATGTTTGCGGTGAACCATCCAGAAATGAGTTTTCCTTGGAACAATACCATTACTTGGTTACTGTATGGTTTGTATGTTCTTGTGACAGTCGTGCTACTTATTGCACCTAAGATGAAGAAGTAAACAATTCCAGTTTGCTGTACTCGTTCCTAGCAGGGTTTGGGGCAGGCACGCCCCAACAAGAAGCTGTCCCAAAGGGGCAAGAATTTTCAAGAATTGAAAATTTGTGGCCACGGGACGATTCTTGCTCTCACCTTTTTCGCTGCGTTTCGCAATTTTCACATTTCAATCTGCTCGCAGATTGTTGACAAGCTGCGCTTGACCCGATACTATAAAGGCAAGTCGAATACGCGCCAAGGAGGTGCAACCATGACCGCCGTAATCTACGCCCGCTATTCATCCGACAGCCAGCGTGAAGCGTCCATTGAGGGACAGCTGCGCGACTGCAAGGACTACGCCGAGAAGAACGGTATCACCGTGGTCGGCACCTACATCGACCGTGCATACTCTGCCAAAACGGATGACCGCCCAGACTTTCAGCGGATGATCAAGGACAGCGGAAAGAAAATCTTCGATGTGGTTCTGGTCTGGAAGCTGGACCGCTTTGCCCGGAACCGCTACGATGCCGTGAACTACAAGTACCAGCTGGAAAAGAACGGTGTCCATCTGGTGTCTGCCATGGAACCCATCTCGCAAGGGCCTGAAGGCATTATGGTGGAGAGTATGCTGATCGGCATGGCGGAATACTATTCCGCCGAGCTTGCCCTGAAAGTGGCGCGCGGTGAGCGCGAAAATGCCCTCCAGTGCAAGTACAACGGCGGTGTGGTGCCGTTGGGCTTCACCATCGGCAAGGAGGACAGGCTGTACCATATCGACCCGGAAACGGCTCCCATCGTGCAGGAGATCTTCACCCGGTACGCCGACGGCGAACCGGCTGAGAAGATTGCCGCATCCCTGAATGAGCGCGGCCTGCGTACCCGCACCGGGAAGCCGTTCGTGAAGAACAGCTTCTTCCAGATTTTCCGCAACCGCCGCTACATCGGCGAATACCGCTACAAGGACATTGTGACGCCGGGCGGCATTCCGGCCATTGTTGACCAGGACCTGTTTGACCGGGTGCAGCAGCGTTTTGAGCAGAACAGGATCGCCCATGGTCGGCCTGCAAAAGAGGATGTGAGCTATCTGCTGACCACCAAGCTGTTCTGTGGCAAGTGCGGCACCCTGATGGGTGGCGAAAGCGGCACCAGCCACATGGGAAACACCTACTATTACTACAAGTGCGGCAACGCCAAACGCCACGGCAAGGCGCATTGCGACCTGAAAGCCATCCGCAAGGAGCCGCTGGAACGGTTCGTGGTGGACACTGCCATTAAGGTGATTTTCAGCGATGAAATCATCGAACAGCTGATAGATTTGGTCATGGAAGCCCAGCAGAAGGAGAACACCCGGCTGCCTGTCCTGAAAGACCAGCTCAGGGACACAGAGAAGCGGCTGGCAAACCTTCTGGAAGCCATTGAACAGGGCATCCTGACCCCGACCACCAAGCAGCGGTTGGACGAACTGGAAGCCCGGAAGGAAGCCCTGAACACCAGCATTCTGGAAGAAGAGCTGAAAAAGCCAGTCCTGACCCGCGAATGGATGCGGTTCTGGTTTGAAAAATTCCGCAAGGGTGACATGAGAAACATGGAACACCAGCGGCAGATCATTGATACCTTTGTCAACTCGGTCTACGTTTTTGATGACCGGGTCGTACTCAATTTCAACTTCACGGATGATGCCAAAACGGTCACCCGTGAGGAAGTGTTGGGTTCGAGTGCTGTGGATAATGCTCCACCAAAACAAGAGCCTCTGACTTTGGTCAGGGGCTTTTTTGTTGCGTCATCCACTAACCCACGTCAGAGCCGGACGGTACAGGACTCGAACAGCACAGCCACGCCGCAGGCGGGGCAACAAACACCCCAGTGGGGCTTTGATTAGTGCGCGGTTCCCAACGCATAGGAATGTCTACCAAGAAAGATGCCGCCAGACCTTTTGGTCAGGGGCTTTTTTCTGCGCCATCCACTAACCCACGTCAGAGCAGGACGAGAACCGCATCTGTTTTCCCTGCAAGGTTTTCCATTGCATTTCATAGAAAAGTGTGTTTCAATAAAAAGAGCCATACGGCGATCAGACGCAGTGAGAAGGTGGGTGCAGGATGTTCAAAATTGCGATCGTAGAGGATCAGGAAGAAACACGGGAAAGCCTGAACCGGTTCGTCCGGCAATATGCGCAGGAGCAGGGCCTGCAGGTGGAGATCAGTCTCATCACAGACGGTGCCGAGATCGCAGAGCACTATACGCCGGGATTTGACATCATTTTTATGGACGTGGAGATGCCACGGCTGGACGGTTTTGGAGCGGCCGAAGCCATCCGGGCCGTGGATACGGATGTGGTGCTGGTCTTTGTGACCAACATGGCACAGTATGCCATCCGGGGCTACGAGGTGGATGCACTGGATTATGTGCTGAAGCCGGTGAACTATTATCAGTTCTGCACCAAACTGTCCCGCGCCATCCAGCGGGTGCAGCGGCGCAGAGGCGGGCAGGTGGTGCTGCAGCTGGCGGGCGGCGGCATCCAGCTGCTGGATACCGCTGATATCTATTATCTGGAGACCCACAGCCGGATGCTGTACTACCACACCTCCAAAGGCGAGTTCGCGGCACGCGCCAGCCTGCAAAGTGCCGAAAAGCAGCTTGCCGAGTATCATTTTGTCCGCTGCAACCAATGCTATCTGGTCAATCTGGCCTACGTCAAGGGCATTGAAAACGACTTTGCCCTTGTGAAAAACGACCGGCTGGAGATCAGCCGACGGCAGCGTACGGCCTTTCTTACCGCAGTAGCGTCCTACATGGGAGGTGTGCTGTGACCACATCGCTGCTGAACAGCCTGCTCCGGGCGCTGCTGCGCTGGGGCGCGGCGCTGGTCTTTTGTCTGCCTTTGCGGCATCGCACCCATTTCTGGGCGCGCGCCTGCGGGATGTTGTTCCCGCTGCTTTTGCTGGCGCAGCTGCTGGACCCTCTGGCACAGTCCACAACACTGTGGCAGCAGCAGCTCCTGCTGCTGGTGCTTTACATCTCCTTTTTTGCGCTGCTGGGCGGGATGATCTATCTGTGTACGGATATCAATAAAAAAGGTGCCCTGTACTGCGCAGTATGGAGCCTGCTCATCGCGCAGTGCGCCTACGAGAGCTGGTGCTTTCTGGAGCTGCAGTTTACCCGGTATGGACACCCGCTGAACATGGCTTCCCCTTGGGCGGTTCTGGTACAGCTGCTGTCCGGGGCGGTATTCTTTGCGGCGGTGTACATCCTGCTGGCACGGCAGCTTCCTTATAAAGGAGAATACAACATCGGGCCCCGGCAGCTGTTCAGCGCGTTCTTCATTGGCATCTTGTTCATGGTGCAGGCCGCCGTGCTGGACAATGCCCGCGCAGAACAGACTCCGCTGAGCCTTACCGTTACCATTCTGATCGGGCAGTTCTATTTTATCACCCTGCTGTATTTTCAGAGTGAGCTGTTCAAGAAGTCTGCCATGGAAAAAGAGATGAGTAAACTGAATCTGCTGTACGAGCGTCAGCGCCAGCAGTATCAGGTGGCCCGGCAGAACGTGCAGATCATCAACAAGCGCTGCCATGAGCTGAAGGTGCAGATTGCCAATCTCCGCAAGCTGTCGCCCGAAGAGGTACCACAGGAGCGCATTGATGAGGCCGAGCGCGCGGCCCGCCTGTATGACGCGAACCGCAACACCGGCAACGAGGTGCTGGATGTGGTGCTGACCGAGAAGAGCCTGCTGTGCGAGTCCCGGGGCATCCAGCTGAATGCCGTGGCAAACGGCAGCTGTCTGGGCTTTTTTGAAGCGGGGGATCTGTACGCATTGTTTGCCAATGCGCTGGATCACGCCGTGGAAAGCGCCGTGCAGGTCTCCCGACCAGAGTGCAGGGTCATCGATCTGCTGGTCTGTGTGCGGCAGGGTTTTGTAGTGGTGAACATCATCAGCCCGCTGCGCCCGCCGGAACAGCAGGCAAGCCGCTCTGCGCAATACGAGCTGAAGGTGATCCGGCGCATCGTGCAGAAGTACAAAGGCACTTTGACTCTGGAAGAGCAGGGAGAGTTTTTTGCGGAAAAGATCATCTTTCCGCTGCAAAAATAAGTTAAGAAAACGGCAGCCGCCGCAGAAGTTCCGGAAACGGAAGGACTGCGGCGGTTTTCTTTTTGCGGTTTGTTGGATACATCTGCTTGTGAAAAACTTACAAATATATCAGTTCACATTTGGCAGTCCAAAACCGAATGCGCACGCAAAACGACCGATTTTCGCACGCATCTTGCGAAATACGGCCACTCTGATAAAATAATGACAAAGAACAGAGAACAAGAAAAAAATCACTGTACCACAGCAAAAACAGGAGGAATCGGATGCGTAGTATTGCAAAGCTCATGAAGGACTGGCAGTTCACCGGCCCGAACGGCGTTACCACCGCCGTAGAGCTGCCCCATACATGGAACGCCAAGGACGGTCAGGACGGCGGCAACGATTACTGGCGGGGCTGCTGCACCTACTGCACCCGCTTTGCAGCACCGGTGTACGACCCGGCACAGCAGCAGGTGTGGCTGCAATTTGAGGGCGTCAACGCCAGCGCCGCCGTGCTGCTGAACGGTCAGCAGCTCTGCACCCATGACGGCGGCTACTCCACCTTCCGGGCAGAGGTCACGGAGCTGCTGCAGGCAGAGAACCAGCTCACGGTGCGGGTGGACAACAGCGTCAACGACCGCGTTTACCCCCAGAAAGCAGACTTTACCTTCTACGGCGGCATCTACCGGGATGTGAGCCTGCTGGTGGTGAACAAAAACCACATTGCGCTGGGACACTTTGGCGATACCGGCGTGAAGATCACCCCCACCCTGAAAGAGGGCAGCGCCGACATCCGGGTGGAAACGCTGGTGGAAGGCAGCGGCACCGTGACGGTGGAGCTGCTGGATGCTGAGGGCCGCACCGCTGCAAAGGGCGAGGGCGAAAATACTTTCCTCCATCTGGATGCTCCCCACCTGTGGAACGGCGTGAAGGACCCATACCTGTACACCTGTGTCGTCCGCTTGCTGCAGGACGGCAAGCCGGTGGATGAAGTGACCACCAAGGTGGGCCTGCGCAGCTTCTCTGTGGATGCAAAGAAGGGCTTTTTCCTCAACGGCAGGCCCTATCCCCTTCACGGTGTGTCCCGCCATCAGGACCGCAAGGGTCTGGGCAACGCCATCACCCGGGAGATGCACGATGAGGACATGGCGCTGATCCGGGAGCTGGGTGCAAACACCGTCCGGCTGGCCCACTACCAGCACGACCAGTATTTCTACGACCTGTGCGACCAGTACGGCATGGTGGTCTGGGCAGAGATCCCCTACATCTCCGAGCATCTGCCCAATGGCCGGGAAAACACCATCAGCCAGATGAAGGAGCTCATCCACCAGAACTACAACCACCCCTCCATCGTCTGCTGGGGCGTATCCAACGAGATCACCATTTCCACCAAGGACAAGGCGGATATGCTGGACAACCACCGTGTGCTCAACGAACTGTGCCACAAGATGGACTCCACCCGCCTGACCACGCTGGCCTGCTACGCCATGTGCGGCCCCTTCAACCCGGTGGCGCACATCACCGATCTGGTCAGCTGGAACCTGTATCTGGGCTGGTATGTGCCGGGCCTGTTCCTGAATGACCTGTGGATGAACTTTTTCCATCTGGTGTACCCCAACCGTCCGCTGGGCTTTTCCGAGTACGGTGCCGAGGGCATGCCCAACCTCCACAGTGCCCACCCCCGCCGGGGCGACCATACCGAGGAATATCAGGCCAAGTACCACGAGTATATGCTGAAGTGCTTTGACCGCCACCCGTGGCTGTGGGCGACCCATGTGTGGAACATGTTCGATTTTGCAGCCGACGCCCGGGATCAGGGCGGCGAGCCGGGCATGAACCACAAGGGTCTTGTCACCTTTGACCGAAAGACCAAAAAGGACAGCTTCTACCTCTATAAAGCATGGTGGAGCGAGGAAAACTTCGTCCATATCTGCTCCAAGCGGTTCACCGACCGTACCGAGAAGGAGATCGAGGTCAAGGTCTACTCCAACCAGAACACCGTCGCCCTGTATGCGGACGGCAAAAAGCTGGCAGAGCAGACCGGCGAGCACATCTTCAAGTTCCGCGTGCCGCTGCATGGCAAGGTGGAGCTGAAGGCCGTTGCAGGCGACTGCATCGACACCGCATCCTTCTGCAATGTGGCAGAGCCGAACCCCAGCTACAAGCTGGTGAAAACCAAGTCCAAGAGTGCAAACTGGGTATAAACAAGGACATTCCGCTGTCTGGCGGTTGTTATACATGAAAAGGAGGAGAACCAATGAATACCAAAAAACCCAAAGTACGTTTGTGGTCGGTACTCACTGCACTGACGGCAATTTTGACCATCGCCGCCATCGTGGGCAACATGATCGCAAATCAGTACGCCACCACCCTGAACGTTGCTCTGAATGCATCGACCTATAAGATCATCAAGGGCAACACTACGGAAGATACCGAATACTTCAAAGCGGGCTTTGCTTCCGACGAAGAGCGCGAGGCTTACGAAGCAGAGCTGTGCGCCACCGTTGAGGCCGAGGGCGCTGCCCTGCTGAAGAACGACAACGCTGCCCTGCCGCTGGCAGACAGCGCCAAGGTCAGCCTGTTCGGCCATGGCTCTGTGGACCTGATGTACGGCGGCACCGGCTCCGGTTCCGTGGATACCAGCAAGGCCCCCAACCTGAAGGAAGCACTGGAAGCTCAGGGCATTCAGGTCAACCAGACGCTGTGGGATCTGTACAAGTCCGACAGCATGATGAAGAACTACAGCCGCATTACCCCGGCCTCCATCTCGGATACGCTGGAAGCAAACACCCAGTACGCTGTCAATGAAGCTCCGTGGAGCGCACTGTCCAGCGCCGAGAGCAGCTTTGCCGAGTATGGCGATGCTGCCATCGTGGTGTTCTCCCGCTCCGGCGGTGAGGGCGCAGACCTGCCCAGCGGCACCAACGGCACCAACGACAGCTGGATCTCCGGTTCCGAGGGCAGCGGCAACTATCTGGAGCTGTCTGCAGAAGAGATCGAGCTGCTGAAGAACCTGAAGGCACTGAAGGACAACGGCACCTTCAAGTCCATCGTCGTCCTGATCAACAGCTCCAACGCACTGGAGATGGACTTCCTCAACCCTGCCATCTGCGGCGAGGACTACGGCATTGACGCCGCCATGTGGATCGGCGATGTGGGCCAGACCGGCATCAACGGTGTGGGCCAGCTGCTCGCCGGCACTGTGACCCCCTCCGGCTCTCTGGTGGACACCTACCTGTACGACAATCTGGCAAACCCCGCCATGTACAACTTCTACACCCAGGCCTACCCCAACGCAGCAGAGTACAACCTGCTGACCGAGGGTGCAGACGTGCAGGGCATGTACAGCGTCTATCAGGAAGGCATCTATCTGGGCTACCGCTACTTCGAGACCCGTTACGAGGATGTGGTCATGGGCACTGCCAAGGCAGGCGACTATGACTGGGCCACCACCGTTGCCTATCCCTTCGGCTATGGCGACAGCTACACCACCTTTGCTTACAGCAACTTCCATGTGACCGAGTCTGACGATGCCTTCACCGTCACCCTGAAGGTCACCAACACCGGCAAGACCTATTCCGGCAAGGAGACCGTGCAGGTCTACTTCCAGTCTCCCTACACCGACTACGACAAGGCAAACGGCATCGAGAAGGCCGCTGCAGAGCTGTGCGGCTTTGCCAAGACCGATGTGCTGGCTCCCGGCGCTTCCGAGGATGTGACCATCACCGTGAAGAAGAGCGAGCTGCGCACCTACGACGCAAACAACGCCAAGACCTACATTCTGGATGCCGGTGACTACTACTTCACCGCTGCTACCGATTCTCACAACGCCGTCAACAACATCCTTGCTGCCAAGGGCTACACCGTGGCCGGTACCAATGGCCGCATGACCGAGGACGGCGATGCTTCTCTGGTCTGGAAGTGGACCAACGAGGCACTGGATGCCACCACCTATGCAGCCAGCGCCAACGGCACTGCCATCACCAACCTGTTTGATGAGTCCGACCCCAACAAGAGCAGCGATGCTCCCGGCAGCGTGACCTGGATGAGCCGCTCTGACTGGACCGGCACGGTCCCCACCCAGCCTGCTGCCCTGACCGCCAACGAAACGCTGGCTGCAGATCTGGCCTTTACCCAGTACGACGGCACCGAGGCCGACAGCGTCGAGATGCCCACTCTGGGTGCCAAGAACGGCCTGACCCTCGCTTCCATGATCGGCAAGGACTTCGACGATCCCCAGTGGGAGACCCTGCTGGATCAGCTGACCTTCGATGAGATGGTCAACACCATCACTCTGGGCTTCCACAACACTGCAGCGGCTGCCTCCATCGGCAAGACCGCTACCAAGGACGAGAACGGCCCGCAGGGCCTGACCGCTGCCCTGACCGGCGGTGCATCCGCGATGTGCTACACCTCCGAGGATGTCATGGCTGCCACCTTCAATGTGGACCTGATCAACGAAGTGGGCAAGTGCATCGGTGAGGACTGCCTTGCCATGGGTTACTCCGGCCTGTACGGCCCCGGCATCAACATGCACCGTACCGCCTACTCCGGCCGTAACTTCGAGTACTACGCCGAGGATCCCTTTGTGGCCGGCACCATCTGCGCTGCCGAGGTGCAGGGCATCCAGTCCAAGGGCGTGTATGTCTACCTGAAGCACGTTGCCCTGAACGACTCCGAAACCAGCCGCCGCGGCGTCAACACCTGGCTGAACGAGCAGACCGCCCGCGAGATCTATCTGGAAGTGGCCGATAAGGCCATCACGGATGGCGGCGCATGGTGCGTGATGACCGGCTTCAACCGCTGGGGCGCAACCTGGTGCGGTGCCAACTCCAACCTGCTGAACGGCTTCCTTCGCGAGGAGCTGGGCATGCGCGGCATGTGCATCACCGACTTCTCCGGCTCCAGCCAGTACATGGATCTGGTGGACGGCCTGATCGCCGGTTCTGACATCTGGGACAGCCCGATGCCCAAGATCCACACCACTAAGGCTGCCAACTACGAGAACGATGCCTACATCGTGACCCAGATGCGCAATGCAATGCATCACATCCTGTACACCGTGGTCAACTCCAACGCCATGAACGGCTGGTCTGCAAGCGATACCCTGAAGACCGTGCTGCCCTGGTGGCAGACTGCGATCTATGCACTGATCGCCGTGCTGGCTGTGCTGACCGTGCTGTGCGCATGGCAGCTGAGCAAGGCCCTCAAGCGCAAGAAGGAGCTGGCAGACACCGCTCCTGCTGTTGACCAGAAGTAATTCCGGTCTGCACGATCCCTGACCCCATGTTACGGCAGCCTGCCCCGAAGGCGGGGCGGGCTGCCGCTTTTTATCAAAGACAAAAGGAGAGACCGCAATGAGCGAACAAAAAACAACGGCGTCGAGTGTGAACCGCGCCAAAACCTACCAGCTGGTGCTGTTTCCGCTGAACAACGGCGCGACCAACGTGTACTATGTGCTGGTGCTTTCCTACATCGCGACCTTCGGCAGCAAAGTGCTGGCCCTGAGCATGCTGTTTGCTTCGGTGATGGTCACCGGCATGCGTCTGTTCGATGCCGTCACCGACCCCATCATTGGTGCCCTCATGGACCGCACCAACGGCAGGTTCGGCAAGTTCCGGCCCTTCATGGTCATCGGCAACCTCATCATGGCAGCAAGCATTCTGGTGCTGTACTGCCTCACCCCGCTCATCCCCGCCAGTGCCATGGGGCTGCGCTACGCTGCGTTCGTTGCCCTGTATGCCGTGTGGGTCATCGGCTACACCTTCCAGACCAGCTGCACCCGCTCCGGCCAGACCGTGCTGACCAATGACCCCAAGCAGCGCCCCCTGTTTACCATCTTCAACACGGTGGGCAGCCTGCTGGGCATGGGTGCCATGCAGTTCTTTGCCCCCATCCTTGCCAAGAACTATGAGGGGCGGCTACGCTTCCGCCGGGTTCTTCCGCACGCTGGCTCCGGTGGGCATCGTCATCTCCATCCTGCTCACCCTGCTGGCTGTCATCGGCATCTGGGAGAAGGATCAGCCCAAGTACTTCGGCATCGGCGGCGAAAAGACCGAGAAGATCAAAGTGAGCGAGTATATCCAGATCATCAAAAACAACGATCCCATGCAGCGGCTGATGGTGGCCGGTGCAGGCTGCAAGCTGGCACTTTCCATCGCCACCAACACCACCGTGCTGTGCATGCTGTACGGCTGCATGATGGGCAACTACGACGGCCTGTACCTGCCCATGATGGTGCTGGGCTATGTGTTCAGCGTGCCCTTCTTCCTGCTCACCGTCCGCACCAGCCAGAAGAAGGGCCAGAAGGCCAGCCTGATGAAGTACGTCAGCGTGGCGCTGGTGTGCTATGTGGGCGTGCTGGTGCTGCTGCTGCTCTGGGGCCGCGGCGATGCCTTCACCCTGTCCATTCTGGGCGAGAACGGCCTTTCCATCAACCTGTACACCATCCTGTTCATCGCCTTCTTCGGCATCGGCTACGGTGCTTACTACGCCACCGCCGATATGCCCATTCCCATGGTGGCTGACTGCTCCGACTACGAGACCTACCGCAGCGGCAAGTATATCCCCGGCATCATGGGCACCCTGTTCAGTCTGGTGGACAAGCTGGTGTCCAGCCTGTCCGCTACCGTTGTGGGCATCGCGGTCAGCTTTGTGGGCCTGCAGAGCCTGCCCACCCAGTATGACCCCTACACCCGGCCAGTGAACTGGGTGGTCATCGTGCTGTTCTGCATCATTCCCATGGTGGCATGGGCGGCTACCCTCATCGCCATGAAAGGCTACACCCTGACCGGTGCCAAGATGAAGGAGATCCAGGCTGTCAATGCCTGCCGCCGCGATGCAGTGGCCAAGGGCATGAAGCTGGAAGAAGCCATGGACAAGTGGCAGACCATGGATCAGCTGCCGGCGGAATACCGGAGCTGAGACGCTGTATGGAACTGAATACCGATCTCACCGGCGCAAGCGGCACGCTTCTGCCCACGCAGGGGGTCTAGCGTTCGAGTTCCTAATTCTCCACCACAAAAAATCCTCAGACATTCGTCTGGGGATTTTTTGTTCGGTGGCGGTACAGGACTCGAACTATTTCTCCCCGGATACGGGCAGAAAACGAACAAAGGCAGGGTATCACCATGAGGGTGGTATCCTGCCTTTTGAATCTTTGTGTGGAAAACCTGCTTACAGCAGCGGGATGCCTGCCTTGGCGCAGGCTTCGCGGGTGGCTGCGTCCCAGACGCTGGCCTGCACTTCGCCAATGTGGGCGCTGCCCAGCAGCAGCATGCACAGGCGGCTCTGGCCGATGCCGCCGCCGATGGAGTAAGGCAGCTCACCGTTCAGTACGGCCTTGTGGAAGGGCAGGGCGCGGCGGTCGTCGCAGCCAGCCATGGTCAGCTGCTTGTCCATGCTTTCAGGGCTGACGCGGATGCCCATGCTGCTCAGCTCATAGCTGCACTGCAGCGGGTCGTTCCAGAACAGCAGATCGCCGTTCAGATCCCAGTCGTCATAGTCGGGGGCACGGCCGTCATGGGGCTTACCGCTCTTCAGCGGAGCGCCGATCTTCATCAGGAAGGTGGTCCCGTGCTCCTTCACAAAGGCGTTCTCACGCTCCTTCGGGGTCAGGTCCGGGTACTGGTCCTCCAGCTCCTGCGTGGTGATGAAGGTGACGTTGGGGCTGTGCAGCGGCAGCTCCTGCAGCTGGGGGAACATGGCGTGCAGGTTCATTTCGGTGGCGCAGACAGCGGACACGATGGAGCGCACCACGCTCTTGAGGTAAGCCTCGTTGCGGTCTTCCAGACGGATCACCTTTTCCCAGTCCCACTGATCCACATAGATGGAGTGCAGGTTGTCCAGATCTTCGTCGCGGCGGATAGCGTTCATATCGCAGTACAGGCCCTTGCCCACACGGAAATCGTAGTCCTTCAGGGCCTTGCGCTTCCACTTTGCCAGTGACTGCACCACCTGTGCCTCAATGCCGCTTTCCTTGATATCAAAGGTAACCTTGCGCTCGACACCGTTCAGGTCGTCGTTCAGACCGGTGGATGCTTCCAGAAACAGCGGAGCAGACACGCGGTACAGGTTCAGTGTGGCGCACAGGGTGTCGGCAAACAGACGTTTGACCGTACCAATGGCGCGCTGCGTGTCGTACAGGTTCAGCGCGGGCGTATAGTTTGCCGGGATGATGGTTTTGCTCATAACAAAATACCCCTCTTCTGTTGGATTCTGGCCCTGATTTCCCAGTACAGGGCACGGCTTTTAAACCGAAAAATACTGGTTTCATTATGGCATATTTTTTTAAGAAAGTAAAGTGAGAAGGCAAAAAAAGAGACCGCCGGTAAGGCAGTCCCGTTTCCGCAGTGAGAAGGGCGGCTTTGCATCAGCCGAAAAGCCCCTTCAGCAGGATCAGCAGCACTTTTACAAAATCGCCGGTGCCCAGCAGCTTGTACAGAGAGATCAGAGTAGATAACATGAATGTTTTGCTCCTTTTTTTTGTAATTTCGGGCCAAAATGCCCGGCATGCATGGAATACGGCTGGGCAGAGCAGCGGATTGCAGGAAAAAATTGGGAGAAAACAAAACGGCACCCGTGCCGCTGCAAAAGCAGTACGGGTGCCGGAAGATCAATTGGTTTTCAACAGCTTCAGCGCTTTACGTTGAAAGCTGCCATGCCGGGGTAAACGGCGCTGCCGCCCAGCTGCTCCTCAATGCGCAGCAGCTGGTTGTACTTTGCAACACGCTCGGTACGGCTGGGAGCACCGGTCTTGATCTGGCAGGTATTCAGCGCCACGGCCAGATCGGCAATGGTGGTGTCCTCGGTCTCGCCGGAGCGGTGAGAGCTGATGGCGGTGTAACCGGCCTTGTGGGCCATCTTGATGGCCTCCAGCGTCTCGGAAACAGAGCCGATCTGGTTCAGTTTGATCAGGATTGCGTTGCCTGCACCCAGCCCGATGCCCTTGGCCAGACGCTCGGTGTTGGTCACAAAGAGGTCGTCGCCCACCAGCTGGACCTTGCCGCCCAACTCGCGGGTCATCTCCTGCCAGCCTTCCCAGTCTTCTTCATCCAGGCCGTCCTCGATGGAGATGATGGGGTACTTTTCCACCAGACTCTTCCAGTGTGCGATCAGCTCACTGGAGGTGAACTCGGTGCCGGCCTTGGGCAGCTTGTAGAAGCCCTTGCCCTTGGGGCTCTTCCACTCGGAGGACGCGGCATCCATAGCCAGCATGAAGTCCTTGCCGGGCACGTAACCGGCCTTTTCGATGGCGGCCAGAATGGTCTCAATGGTCTCCTCGTCGCTGGACAGGTTGGGGGCAAAGCCGCCCTCATCGCCCACGGAGGTAGCCAGCCCCTTGGCCTTCAGGATGGAAGCCAGAGCGTGGAATACCTCCGCGCACCAGCGCAAAGCTTCCTTGAAGGAGGGCGCGCCCACGGGCATGATCATGAACTCCTGCGTATCCACCGTGTTGGTGGCGTGTGCGCCGCCGTTCAGAATGTTCATCATGGGCACGGGCAGACGGTTGCCGTTTACGCCGCCCAGAAAACGGTACAGCGGCATATCCAGAGAAGCAGCGGCTGCACGGCAGGCGGCAATGGACACGGCCAGAATGGCGTTTGCGCCCAGATTGGATTTATCTTTGGTGCCGTCGGCCTTGATCATGGCAGCGTCGATGGCGTAGATGTCGGAGGCATCCATGCCCACAACAGCATCAGCAATGACGGTGTTGATGTTCTCAACAGCCTTGGTCACGCCCTTGCCCAGATAGCGGCCCTCGTCGCCGTCCCGCAGCTCCAGAGCTTCAAACTCACCAGTGGATGCGCCGGAAGGTGCGCAGCCGCGTGCCACAGTGCCGTCGGCCAAAGTGATCTCCGCTTCCACGGTGGGGTTGCCGCGGGAGTCCAGAATTTCGCGGCCAACAACAGATTCAATTTCCAGATCGTTCATCTTGAAAACCTCCTGAATATCATTTCCATCCCTGTGCTGCCCGGGGCGGGCAGACGGGTGACGGCCAATTATGATAGTTATATCTAACTAACCAATAGTATCCTACCACGCTTTCCGGCCCGGTGCAAGAGCCGATGCGCATGTTTGTGGATGTAAACTTTTTAAGGGGCAAAAACGGCAGCTGATGGGGCAGAACATTCCGGCAAAGCAGGAAACAGCTGGTCTTTACAGTCTGCCCACTGGCAGCAGCGGGGATGCGTCATGCCTATCATGTTAATTTCATATGGCAGATATGCTAAAATTTTTCTTTACTTTTTGTCAGGATGACTCTATACTGTTTTTGGTTCTAATATGTTTCTTTATGGTAGATAGAGGAGGATTTTCTATATGAATAAGGATCTGACGGTCGGCAAGCCGTCACAGGTTTTGTGGCAGTTCTGCCTGCCCATGTTCGGCAGCATCATCTTCCAGCAGCTGTACAACATTGCCGACAGCCTTGTTGCAGGCAAGTTCATCGGCGAGAATGCACTGGCTGCTGTGGGCAACAGCTACGAGATCACCCTGATCTTCATTGCATTTGCCTTTGGCTGCAACATTGGCTGCTCGGTCATCGTGTCCCGCTACTTTGGCGCAAAGGACTACGATGAGATGAAGACTTCGGTCTACACTTCCCTGATCGGCTCTGCCGTGCTGTGCGCCGTGCTGATGCTGATCGGCCTTGTGGGCTGCCACAGCCTGCTGGAGCTCATCAACACCCCGGAGGAGATCCTTGCGGATTCTTCGCTGTATCTGGATATCTACGTGCTGGGCCTGCCCTTCATGTTCTTCTACAACATCGCCACCGGCATCTTCTCCGCTCTGGGCGACAGCAAAACGCCCTTCTATTTTCTGGCAGTCTCGTCCCTGTCCAACATCGGCGTGAACATCCTGTTCGTGGCCGGTTTCAAGATGGGCGTAGCCGGTGTGGCATGGGCCACCTTCCTGTGCCAGGGTGTGAGCTGCGTGCTGGCCATGGTGGTGGTGTTCCGCCGCATCAGCGCCTTCAAGTCCACCCACAAGGTGGTGCTCTTCTCCTGGAACATGCTGGGCAAGGTAGCCATGGTCGCCATCCCCAGCATCCTGCAGCAGAGCTTCGTCTCTGTGGGCAACATCATCCTGCAGAGCGTCATCAACACCTTTGGTGCCAGCGTCATTGCAGGCTACTCTGCAGCCGTCAAGCTGAACAACATGGTCATCACTTCCTTCACCACGCTGGGCAACGGCATCTCCAACTACACCTCCCAGAACATGGGCGCGGGCAAGATGGACCGTGTGCACAAGGGCTTTGGCGCAGGCCGCAATCTGGTGTGGATCATCTGCGTGCCCATCGTGCTCCTGTACTTCTTCTTCGGCCGCTTCCTGCTGCTGCTGTTCATGAATGACCCGCAGGGTCCGGCCATCGACACCGGTATGCTGTTCCTGCGTATCCTGTCTCCCTTCTATTTTGTGGTGTCGCTCAAGCTGGTCACTGACGGCATCCTGCGCGGCTGCGGCATGATGGTGCGCTTTATGATCGCCACCTTCTCCGACCTGATCCTGCGCGTGGGCATCGCCATTGTGCTGAGCAGCACTGCTCTGGGCAGCACGGGCATCTGGATGGCATGGCCCGTGGGCTGGTGCATCGGCACCGGCCTGTCGCTGGTGTTCTACTTCACCGCTATCCGCAAGATCCTTGCAGAGTCTCCGGCCAAAGCGGAAGCAGAGGGCAAAGCTGCCGAGGCACGTGCAGAGGCCGAGTTCGCCGCAGATGCCGAAATGGAGACCCTGTAACCCTTTTGCAACTTGTGAATTGTGTTCACCTGACACACAAACAAAATGAAGCAATTGAAATAGTGCACAAAACAGACCCACTGCTTTTGGCTATTTTGGCAACAAAGTCCACAAAATGCCCCTGAAAGTATGGACGGTTTGTGAATTGCGGATTTTGGCTCACAGGTCTATAATATTGATAACGAAGCAAGGTCGCTTTGAGGGAAAGAGGGCCTTGCTTCCGTTTTTATACTGAAGCACGAATGCTCCTAAGGAGGATATTCACTATGAAAAAGATGATTTCTCGTCGTAATTTCTTGGCCACTGCAGGTGTTGTTGCTGCAGCCGGCGTTCTGACTGCATGCGGCGGTTCTTCCAACAGCACTGCTGCTTCCACCTCTACCGCAGCTTCTGGTGCCGCTGCTTCCGGCGACACCATCAAGGTGGGCGTTCTTGGACCTCTGACCGGTGATGTTTCCGTTTACGGTCAGGCCGTTGTCAACGGCGCTACCCTGTACCTGAAGCAGGTCAACGAAAAGGGCGGCATCAACGGCAAGCAGCTGGAGATCATCACCATGGATGAGCAGGGCGATGCAACTCAGGCTGTTACCTGCTTCACCAAGATGTGCGATCAGGGCATCACCGCTCTGGTGGGCGATGTTACCACCACCCCGACTCTGGCACTTGCTGCCGAGAGCGCAGACTACAACATGCCCATGGTCACCGCTTCCGCTACCGCTGAGGCTGTCACCTACGATGCCGAGACCGACACCGTGAACGAGAATGTGTTCCGCGCAACCTTCACCGACCCGTTCCAGGGCATCAAGATGGCTGACTACGCTTACCAGCGGTTGGGCTACACCAAGGCAGCCGTCATCTTCCAGAAGGGCGCTGACTACAACGAGGGTCTGGCAGAGAACTTCGTCAACGAGTTCGAGAGCCTGGGCGGCACCATCGTCGATCAGGAAACCTACTCTGAGGGCGATGTGGACTACAAGACCCAGCTGACCACCATTCTGGGCAAGGCTCCCGAAGTGGTGTTCTGCCCCAACTACTATCAGGAAGTCGGTCAGATCCTGGCTCAGGCTGAGAGCATCGGTCTGGCAGTTCCCTTCCTGGGCGGCGACGGCTGGGATGGTCTGGAAGGCTACGCAACTGCCGACCAGCTGAAGGATGCCTACTTCTGCGCAAACTACGCAAAGGGCTCCAACCCCGACTTTGAGAATGCCTACAAGGCTGAGTACGGTGAGGAGTACCCCAACGGCTTCGCTCCTCTGGGCTACGATGCTGCCATGACCGTTGTCTACGGCATTCAGGCTGCTGAGGATGCCGGCCTGGCCGCCGGTGATGACGACTATAAGCAGGCCGTCATCGATGCTATCGCAGGCGGCACCATCGATGGCATCACCGGCACCTTCACCTTCGATGAGCACCACAACCCCTCAAGCAGACCGCTATCCTGTGCTTCGACGGTGCAACCCCCGTTCTGAAGGAAATGTTCTGATCTGCTTTGATTCTGCGCACCGGTGTGCGGCATAAAGGCAGCACTCAGAAATAAAAGACCCATTGCGGAGACCGCCGGAACAGGTTTTGCTCGGCCGTCTCCGCTTTTTTGGTAAAAAAGTGCATTCCCCAAAAGGCGTGCAAACGCCGCAAAGAAAGGAAGTATCAGTCCATGACAGTGTTTTTTAGCCAGCTGATCAACGGCTTGTCCCTTGGCAGCATCTATGCACTGATCGCACTGGGTTACAGCATGGTGTACGGCATCATCCTGCTGCTGAACTTTGCCCATGGCGATGTCATTATGGTTGGTGCGTACATGTCCTGGTTCGTGATGAATCAGCTGGGCCTTGGCCCGGTCACTGCTGTGTGCGCCACCATCATCACCTGCACGCTGCTGGGCGTTGTGATCGAGAAGATCGCCTACACCCCGCTGCGCAACGCACCCCGTATCTCCCTGCTGATCACAGCAATCGGCGTGTCCTTCTTCCTGGAGTACACTGCAGAGCTGATCCTTGGTTCCGGTGCAAAGGTCATTCCGGCCTACTACACCAACCAGACCTTCCGCATCGGCTCTGTGCCGCTGGGCCTCACCTCTGTCATCACCCTGCTGGTCACGGTGCTGTCCATGCTGGTGCTTACCTTCCTTGTGCAGAAGACCAAGCTCGGCAAGGCCATGCGTGCCGTGTCTGAGGATATGGACGCTGCCCGTCTGATGGGCATTAACGTCAACAGCACCATTTCCTTTACCTTTGCGGTGGGTTCCGCTCTGGCCGGTATCGGCTCGGTGCTGTACTGCTGCAGCTACCCGCAGGCGACCCCCACCATGGGCTCCATGCTGGGCCTGAAGGCCTTCGTTGCAGCCGTTCTGGGCGGCATCGGCTCCATTCCCGGTGCCATGATCGGCGGCATCGCCATCGGCCTGTGTGAGTGCTTTGTTTCCGCCATCGGCCTTTCCGCATGGAAGGATGCCGTCACGTTTGCGATCCTGATCATCGTGCTGCTGGTCAAGCCCACCGGCTTCCTTGGCCGCAAGGTTCAGGAAAAGGTGTAAGGAGGGCATGAAGATGAATACCAAACGCAAAACGCTCAAAATGCCCGTGCGCTACCTGATGAACGCCGTGCTGGTGGCTCTGCTGTTCGTGGTCCTGTCCTTCCTCACCCAGAACGTGCTGTCCACCTACCAGAACAAGGTGCTTCTCACCGTGGGCATCAACATCATTCTGGCTGTCTCGCTGAACGTTGCCACCGGTTATCTGGGCCAGCTGCCGCTGGGCCACGCCGGTTTCATGGCCGTGGGTGCTTACACCTGCGCCCTGTTCACGAAATACAGCAATCTGCCCTCCGGTGTCGCTTTTGTCGTGGGTCTGGTGCTGGCCTGCATCGTGGCGGGCCTGTTCGGCGTGCTGATCGGCATTCCTGCTCTGCGCCTGACCGGTGATTATCTGGCCATCCTGACGCTGGGCTTTGGCGAGATCATCCGCATCACCCTGAACAACATCGATGATGTGCTGGGCTTCAAGCTGTTCTACGGTGCCAAGGGCCTGAAGAACATCCCCAAGTATTCCAACTTCGCCAATGTGTTCATCTGCGTGGTCATTACCTGCTTTGCCATCCACGCCATGATGAAGAGCCGCCACGGCCGTGCCGTGCTGGCCATCCGCGATAACGAGATTGCTGCCGAGAGCTGCGGCATCCAGACTACTTATTATAAGGTCATGGCCTTTGCATTCTCTGCCGCCTTTGCCGGTCTGGCCGGCGGCTTGTACGCCTGCTATCTGGGCGTTCTGGACCCCTCCACCTTCGGCTTCATGAAGTCCATCGAAATTCTGGTCATGGTGGTTTTGGGCGGCATGGGCTCCATGCTGGGCTCCATCCTGTCCGCGACCGTGCTTACCATCCTGCCCGAGGCGACCCGCAGCTTTGACAGCTACCGCATGGTAGTCTACTCGCTGGTGCTGGTCCTCATGATGATCTTCCGTCCAGGCGGCCTGCTTGGCAGCTACGACTTCTCCATGAGCCGCATTGTGGAAAAGATCATGAACGGCGAACTGTTCCAGAAGAAAGCAAAGGAGGGCAAGGACCATGACTGAATACCAGACTAAGCTGCACAGTGTGCCCTCCGGCGGCTTTTTGACCGACCGCGACAAGGACAAAAAGCCCATTCTGGACGTGCGTGAGCTGGGCATCGACTTCGGCGGTCTGACCGCCGTGGATGGCTTCAACCTGATGATCGGCCGCAACGAGATCACCGGTCTGATCGGCCCCAACGGTGCCGGTAAGACCACCGTGTTCAACCTGCTGACCAACGTCTACCAGCCCACCCGCGGCTCCATCCTGATCGATGGTATGCCCACCGCCGGCAAAAAGACCTATCAGGTCAACCGCATGGGCGTGGCCCGTACCTTCCAGAACATCCGCCTGTTCAAGGAACTGAGCGTCATCGATAACATCAAGGTGGGCCTGCACGAGTCCATGAAGTACAATCTGGCCTCCTCCCTGATCCGCCTGCCCAACTACTGGAAGGAAGAGAAGAAGTGCACCGAGCGTGCTCTGGAGCTGCTGGATATCTTCCACATGGCAGACCTCGCCAATGTGCAGGCAGGCAGCCTGCCCTACGGCGCACAGCGCCGTCTGGAGATCATGCGTGCACTGGCCACCAGCCCGAAGCTGCTGCTGCTGGACGAGCCTGCTGCCGGTATGAATCCCTCCGAGACTGCAGAGCTGACCGAGACCATCCGCCGCATCCGCGACGAGTTCAACATCGCCGTGCTGCTGATCGAGCATGATATGAGCCTGGTCATGGGCATCTGCGAGGGCATTGCCGTGCTGAACTTCGGCCGCATCATCGCCAAGGGCACGCCGGATGAGATCCGCAACAACCCGCAGGTCATCGAAGCCTATCTGGGCAAGAAGGAGGGCTAAGCCATGGCTGATACGTTACTGAAAGTTGATAACATCAACGTCTATTACGGCAACATCCACGCCGTCAAGGACATCTCCTTCGAGGTGGATCAGGGCGAGATTGTCACCCTGATCGGTGCCAACGGTGCTGGAAAATCCACCACCCTGAAGATCCCATCTTTGCCGGCCTGACTGCAAGCCCAAGACCGGCGACATCCTGTACAAGGGCAGTAGCATCAAGGGCATGCGCGCCCACAAGATCGTGGAAGCGGGCCTTGCCCATGTGCCGGAAGGCCGCCATGTGTTCCTGCACATGACCGTGGAAGAAAATCTGGACATGGGTGCATACACCCAGCCTGCTTCCACCATTGCACCCAACAAGGAAAAGGTGTTTGAGCTGTTCCCCCGCCTGAAGGAGCGCCGCAAGCAGCTGGCCGGTACCATGTCCGGCGGCGAGCAGCAGATGCTGGCTATGGGCCGTGCACTGATGAGCAACGCTTCCATGCTGATGCTGGACGAGCCTTCCATGGGCCTTTCGCCGCTGCTGGTGCAGGAGATCTTCGACATCATCCAGAACGTGCACAAGGAAGGCATGACCATCCTGCTGGTGGAGCAGAACGCACAGATGGCTCTTTCCGTGGCAGACCGTGCCTACGTCCTTGAGACGGGCCGTGTAGTCATGGAGGGCACCGGTGCCGAACTGCTGACCAACGAGCGCGTGCGCAGCGCATATCTGGGCGGCTAAGCAAAAAATCGTAATAAGAAAAGGGGCAGTGTTGCACATGCAACAGCCCCTTTTTTGCAGTATTTGTTATGCCAGCAGAGACATGATATTTGCGGTGATCAGGCCGCCTGCCGTGCCAATGACGTAGCCCATCAGAGCCATCAGAACACCAACGGGCACCAGAGCGCCGCTGTAGGCACCAGCCAGAATGGGAGCGGATGCGGAACCGCCGATGTTTGCCAGAGATGCAACACCGCAGGTGAACATATCCAGATGGAAGATCTTTGCCAGCAGCACCAGAATGATGCCGTGGATGGCCAGGATCATAAAGCCTGCCAGGATCCATGCGGGTGCATCGGTCAGCTCCAGGAAGCTTGCGCGGGAGGCAAGCAATGCCACCACGGAGTACAGCAGCAGGTTGGACAGCTCGGTGCTGCCTGCCATGCGGCCCACGGGGGTGACAGCGCCGATCAGGCCGGACAACGTGATGAGCAGGACGGTCCAGGTGGCCTTGTCTAGGAAGGGCATTGCGCCGTTCAGGGCTGCGCCGATATCCTGACCGAAGGCGGAGATCACCAGAGCCAGACCCAGCAGGAAGATCAGGTTGACAAAGCTGGCCTTATCCTCGTTGCCCTTTGCGTCCTCTTCCAGACGGCGGGACACTTCATCCAGCGTGGTGGTGTCGGCCTTGACCCACTTGTTGAACTTGGGAGCAAGGTTGATGGCCCACAGCAGGAACATGACCCAGATGGAGTAGTCAATGGAGTCCACCACCAGTGCGTAGGCCATGTCAGCTTCGCCGATGTCCAGCGCAGCCTGCACGGCGATCATGTTGCCGGAGCCGCCCATCCAGCTGCCGCACAGAGCGCCCAGTGCCTTCCATGCTTCGGAGCCAAGGGGCCCCTTCATGATGGCGAAGGTGGCAATGAAGGCCAACGAGATGGAGACGGAAGCGGCAAAGAAGCCGCCCAGCATCTTGGGACCCAGCTTGATGATCTTGCGGATGTCGCAGCGCAGCAGCATCAGGAAGATCATTGCATACAGCAGGTTGTTTTTCAGCACGGAGTAGGCAGGCTTGGTGGCCTCCATGTCCCATGCACCCAGCGTGCAGAGAATCATGGTAATGAGGTACAGCAGAACGATAGGTGGTGCATAGTCGAAGAATTTCGACTTCGTGTAGCGTTGCAGCCACACCAGCAGTGCGGCAATGAACACCAGCACGGCGATGTAGGTGAAACCGTTTGTGATCATGAACCCAATCCCCTTTCTTTTTGTGCAATTTTTTGCGGACAATTGTCTTTACAATATCGACAATTTCGTATACAATACTACCATAGATTTCATAATCTGGCAATATTTTTTTATCGAAAGGGGTAGGTTTTTGCATGAAAATCACGGAAGTACGTCTCGGTCTGATCTCCGTGCCGCTGCGCGTGCCTTTTAAGACGGCTCTGCGCTCGGTCAGCAGCGTGGAGGATGTGATCGTAGAGATCCACACCGACACCGGCGCTGTGGGTTATGGTGAGGCACCTCCCACCGGTGTGATCACCGGCGACACCACCGGTGCCATCATCGGTGCCATCCGCGACCATATCGCAAAGACCATCATCGGCCGCGATGTGGACGACTTTGAAGACCTGATGATCGCACTGAATGCCTGCATCCAGAAGAACACCAGCGCCAAGGCTGCTGTGGATATGGCCCTGTGGGATCTGTACGGCCAGCTGTACAAAATCCCTGTGTACAAGCTGATGGGCGGCGCAAAGAAGTCCATCGTCACCGACATCACCATCAGCGTCAACGACCCCGAAGAGATGGTGCGCGATGCCCTGAACGCCATCGACCGCGGCTACGACTGCCTGAAGGTCAAGGTGGGCAAGGAGCCGGAAAAGGATATTGCACGCCTGAGCGCCATCCGCGGTGCTGTGCCCAAGGAGACCTGCATCCGCATCGACGCAAATCAGGGCTGGACCCCCAAGGAAGCCGTGCGCATCCTGAACGGAATGCAGGAGAAGGGCCTTGATCTCGAATTCGTGGAGCAGCCGGTCAAGGCCCACGATTTTGAAGGCCTGAAGTATGTTACCGAGCGCTCCTATGTGCCGGTGCTGGCCGACGAGAGCGTGTTCTCCCCGCAGGACGCACTGACCATCATGCAGATGGGAGCCGCAGACCTCGTGAACATCAAGCTGATGAAGTGCGGCGGCCTGTACAACGCCCTCAAGATCGCATCCGCTGCCGAGGTGTACGGCGTGGAATGCATGATCGGCTGTATGCTGGAAGCCAAGATCAGCGTGAATGCCGCCGTGCATCTGGCCTGCGCAAAGCAGATCATCACCCGCGTGGATCTGGACGGCCCCGTGCTGTGCAGTGAGGACCCCATCCTCGGCGGTGCAGTGTTCAACGAAAAAGACATCACTGTTTCCAACGAGCCGGGCCTTGGCATCAAGGGCATTGAGCCGGGCAAGATCAAGTATTTGGACTGACCCTCTCAGCTTCACTTCGTTCAGCAGCTCCCCCGAAAGGGGGAGCTTTTTGCGTCTTTACAGTCAGCACAAAGAAAGCTCCCCCTTTCGGGGGAGCTGGCACAGCGCAAGCTGTGACTGAGAGGGTTTTATGCTTTGTAAGCCAGAATAGCCTTCAGGTATTCCCACACACGGGCCACCGATGCAATGTCGGCGCGCTCGTTGGGGGTGTGGACATGCAGCAGGTTCGGGCCAAAGGAGATGCAGTCCAGCCCGTCGATCTTGCCCGAGAGGATACCGCATTCCAGGCCCGCATGAATGGCAACGATCTGGGGCTTTGCACCGTACTGCGCCTCGTACACAGCAACGCAGCGGTCGCGCAGGGCGCTTTCGCGGGCGTAGGTCCAAGCGGGATAGTCGCCGTGGAACCGCACGCTGCCGCCCAGCAGCTCGGTCAGGGTCTGCAGTTTGCAGCTCAGCAGCTCCTTCGCCGAGGGCACCGAGCTGCGCAGGGAGAAGCGCAGGATGGCTTCGCTGTCGTCCAGCTCGGCAACGCCGAGGTTCAGCGAGGTCTCCACAAGGCCCGGCACATCCATGCTCATGCTCTGCACACCCCAGGGCATCAGCAGCAGGGCCTTGCGCAGGCGCTGGGTGGAATCGGCATCCAATGCGCTGAACGCGCCGCAGCCCTGTTCCGTGAGCTGCAGGCAGATGGCGGGGTCTGCCGTGCCGTATTCGGCCTGCATCTGTGCGGCGAACTGAGCGGCAGCAGTGTGCACGCCCTCGGTGATGCCTGCGGGCAGCACCAGCGTGATGCTGCTTTCTTTGGGAATGACATTCTCCTTTGCGCCGCCGGACAGTGCCAGAACGGCGTAGTCCACGCCATTTTCGGTCAGCAGTGTCAGCCAGCGGCCCAGCAAAGCAATGGCGTTGGCACGGCCCTTGTGGATCTCGGTGCCGGAGTGTCCGCCCACAAGGCCGATCACATCCGCCTTCACGGCGGTGCCGGTCACAGCCGCACGGGTGATGGGCAGATGGCATTCAACGCGGCGTCCGCCTGCACAGCCTGCGGTCAGCACGCCTTCTTCCTCGGAGTCGATGTTCACCAGAATCCGGCCCTCAAGGTCAGAAAAATCCATGGCAGATGCACCCAGCAGGCCCACCTCCTCGCAGACGGTCAGCACGACCTCCAGCGCAGGGTGGGGAATGTCCTTTGCGTCCAGAACAGCCAGCGCATAGGCCACGGCAATGCCGTCGTCGCCGCCAAGGGTCGTGCCCTCGGCGCACACATAGCCGCCGTCTACGACCGGGTGGATGGCATCCTTCTCAAGATCCAGCGGGCAGTCGGCGGTCTTGTCGCCCACCATGTCCAGATGGCCCTGCAGGATCAGGCCCGGCTCCTTCTCGTATCCGGGTGTGGCCGGTGCCTTGATGAGCACATTGCCCATCTCGTCCTGACGGCAGGCAAGGCCGTGGGCCTTGGCGAACTGCACGCAATAGTCGCTCAGTGCCTTTTCGTGGTGGGAGGTGTGCGGAATGCCGCAGATCTCCTCAAAGTAATAAAAAACCGAAGCTGGTTCCAGATTGGATAATACGCCCATAATGTTCCCTCTCCTTGTGCTGTATTTTAAGAAAGAAGACCGGCAGAGCTGTGAGCCATGCCGGTCTTTCGGGTCTTTACTCTGCCTGACTCAGGCAGTCGTCCATGGCGGTGAACACAGCGTCGCTGGTCATGGTAGCACCGGCAACAGCGTCCACACCGCTGGTGGAACCGGCCTTGGTCAGCTGGTCTGCCAGAGTTTCAGCAGCGGTGCCGCCCAGTTCGGGAGTCTCGCCGGATGCATCGATCTCCACACCGGTCACCCGGCCGCCGGTGACGGTGACGGTCACGGTCACATCACTCAGGCAGCCCTGAGCGCTGGACGTATAGATGCCATCCGTCAGGCTGGCGGCGTTGTCGGCAGCGGGCACAGTGCCGGTGTACTTGATGTACAGGCCGAGCACAACTGCCATAATGACAGTGACAACAGCCATGATGATAACATTCCGGGTGAGTTTCTTCATAAAAGATCAAATGCTCCCTTTTGACATGATATATTTTTTACTTTGCGGGTTTGAAACTGTCGCGCAGGGTGACGACGCGGTTGTAAACGCCGGGGTTCTTTGGAGATCCGGGGTAAAGAAGCCGGTGCGCACGAACTGGAACTTCTCACCGGGCTTTGCGTCCTTCAGGCTTTCTTCCAGCTTGCAGCCCTTGCACACAACAACGCTTTCCGGGGTTCAGGTAGTCCTTGTAATCGCTGCCCTCGGGGATGGCGTTCATGTTGGCCTCGGTGAACAGCTTGTCGTACAGGCGCACCTCGGCATCCACAGCATGGGCGGCACTCACCCAATGGATGGTGCCCTTGACCTTGCGGCCGTCGGCGGGATTGCCGTTGCCGGTCTCGAGGTCGGCGGTGCAGTGGATGGCGGCAATGCTGCCGTCGGCATTCTTCTCCACGCCGGTGCACTTGACG
>ENA-OQDA01000162-OQDA01000162.1-human-gut-metagenome-genome-assembly--contig:-NODE-162-length-28896-cov-3.599673_pt1 | contig 28896 bp, 28 predicted proteins | sample MGYA00242771_ERZ504603 | MGnify/ENA primary metagenome ERZ504603 (study PRJEB26092, sample SAMD00036328) | human gut metagenome | host: Homo sapiens | study: EMG produced TPA metagenomics assembly of...
CGCCGCATGCGCAGGCACACGTACACATGATGACGATGAGGCGAGCGCTCCAGCACGGTGCCGGTGCCGCGGTTCGTGTAGGAGATGGCCGACAGGTAGCTCACCTGGGTCAGAAGCACGCCCAGCAAGGCGAACGCCGCGATGCGCCCGAGCGAGCGCACGTCGCGCAGAGCGGCCAGCAGGTTGCGCGGCTCCCGCACGCCGCACACCACGAGGAAGATGACCGCGGCCAGCAGCAGGCGCACGCAGGTGATCCAGGAAACGGGAACGCCGAAACCGCTGGTCATGAGCTGGGCGCACGTGCCCGAGAAGCCCCAGCAGATGCCGCCGAGAGCCGCGAAGACGATGCCGCGGACCACGTGGTTGCCCGATGCGACGGTACCGCCGCCCTGCCCGGAGCCCGATGCGACCGTCTGACCCACGTTTCCTCCTCTCATCGATCCTGCGCCTCGCGCGGCAGCAAGCCTCTCGGCCGGCGCCACGTTGCATCAGCGCATTGTCGCATGTATGGGCAGCGCGGTAAAGATGTTTTTGCAAGAGTTTTGCCCCAGTTTTGGACAGCGAGCAAAACACCATGTCAAGGGGTGAATACCCCCTCCGTCAACGCAACATTCTCTCGTAGCCCACGCGATGTTCACACGCCCGAACACGTCTTTGATCGTGATGGTTCCGCAGCGTTCGTACCCGTGCTTCTCAAGCAGGCTTCTGCATGGCCGGTTCAGCTGCGTAGACGTCGGCGCGAATGCTGGCACCGCCGCCCGGCACGGGCGATCTGGGTCGGCCTTGTCGAGGATGAACATGCCGACGCCGCGGCGGCGAGCCGGATAGTCGACGGCCACCCAATGCAGCTCCGCATAGGGCTGCGGTTCGGCCGACGTGTCGGTGAGCCAAGCGCCGTCGATGGGGCGCTCGTAGTTCTTGTCAGGCGAGAAGGACACGGCGAACATCGCGATCATGCGGCCGTGGGCATCCTCGATGACGTGCGTCGTGCCGTTCTTGATGCTGTGCATGAGACGACGCGCCGATGGGTACTTCTTGCTCCGACCCTCGTCTATGCCGAGCTCCGCGAACGTCTGATGCCCGACGTCGAGCAGCGCCGTGGCACGCTCGAAATCATCGCGCGTGGCCGGACGGCTGGTGTAGTAGCCCAGCACCGAAGCGCGGCCTGCGAACAGCGGCGGGTCGTCGTAGGCGTCGGCGAGCGCGCCCTCGCCCTCGGCGGCCTGCTCCGTTTTCGGCTCTCGCTCGGTGACGAGGAAGATCATGATCACGATGAGCGCGCATCCTGCGAGGTCCCAGCCGCTCACCGGCGTATGGAGCCACGCGAGCGCGAGGATCATGGCCGAAACGGGCTCGACGCAGCACAGAAGGCTCGCCTTGACGGGGCCTGCGTCGTTCACGCCCTGCAGATACAGCATGTAGGCTCCCAAGGTGCCCACGATCACGATGGCAACCAGCGCCGCGATGCCGCCGAGCGGCAGGTTCACCGGCATGGTCCACGGCTGCACCACCACCGAGGCGGCCGATCCGCCGAACAGCATGGCAAGGCCCGTCACCAGCATGGAGCCCCACTTCTTCAGCACGCGCACGGGCATGAGGGTGTAGAACGTCAAAGCCACGGCCGACACGAGGCCCCAGGCCAATCCCTCGGCAGGGATGGCGAGCTGGTCGATCTCGCCTTGCGTGGCGATGATCAGCATGCCGCCCAGCGCGAACACGAGGCCTGCCGCCTCGCGAGCACGCGGCAGGCGCTTGGCGCGAACGCACACGTACAGCATGATGAGCACGAGCCCCACCTGCTCGATGGTAGTGCCACGCCGGCACTCGTGATAAGAGATGCGTTCAAGTAGCTGAGCTGGGTCAACAGCACGCCGAATATGGCGAACGCCGCGATCTGCGCGAGCGAGCGCCAGTCTCGGAACACCGCTACGAGATCGCGCCAGTTGCGCACCGCGGTAAGGAACAGGAAGAACACGGCGGCGATAACCATGCGCACGCAGGTGATCCACGTGGCGGGAGCGCCGTAGTCGTTCATGAGCAGCTGGGCGCACGTGCCCGAGAAGCCCCAGCAGATGCCGCCCGCAAGCGCGCATACGATGCCGCGCACAACATGACGGTTCCCCGCCGCCGTTTCCGCCACTTGAATCGAACCCTCTTCCCGCATGCTCTCTCCGCCGTCTGCAAAGCGGGCATTGTCGCACGTCCCGCCGACGCGGTAAAGGGGGTTTCGAGAGATCGCCGCAAAACACCAGCAAGCGGTCGAAAAGATCCCTCGGCCTGCGCTCCCTACAGCCGGCCGTCCTCCAGCATCTTCTTCACGAAGGCGCCGGTGTAGCTGCCCTCCACCTGGGCGACCTCCTCGGGCGTGCCCTGGGCCACCACGGTGCCGCCGCGCTCGCCGCCCTCGGGGCCGAGGTCGATGATGCGGTCGGCGCACTTGATGACGTCGAGGTTGTGCTCGATGACCAGCACGGTGTTGCCCGCGTCCACCAGGCGCTGCAGCACGATGAGCAGCTGGCGCACGTCCTCGAAGTGCAGGCCGGTGGTGGGCTCGTCCAGGATGTAGAACGTCTTGCCGGTCTGGCGGCGCTGCAGCTCGCTGGCAAGCTTCACGCGCTGCGCCTCGCCGCCGGACAGCGTCGTGGCCGGCTGGCCCAGGCGGATGTAGCCCAGGCCCACGTCGAACAGCGTCTGCAGCTTGCGCTTGATGCCGGGGATGTTCTCGAAGAACGCCAGCGCGTCCTCCACGGTCATGTCCAGCACCTCGGCGATGTTCTTGCCGCGGTAGGTCACCTGCAGCGTCTCGCGGTTGTAGCGGTCGCCGCCGCACACCTCGCACGGCACGTAGATGTCGGGCAGGAAGTGCATCTCGATCTTGATCTGGCCGTCGCCTTTGCACGCCTCGCAGCGCCCGCCGTTCACGTTGAACGAGAAGCGACCCGGCGAGTAGCCGCGGGCCTTCGACTCCTGCGTGGAGGCGAACAGCGCGCGGATGTCGTCCCACAGGCCTATGTAGGTGGCCGGGTTCGAGCGCGGCGTGCGCCCGATGGGGCTCTGGTCGATGTTGATCACCTTGTCGATCTTGTCCAGCCCGGTGATCTTCTTGTAGGCGCCCGTGCGGCGGTGCGCGTGGTTCACGCGGTTCGCCAGCGCCGGCGCCAGCGTATCGGTGACCAGCGAGCTCTTGCCCGAGCCGGACACGCCCGTGACCACGGTGAGCGTGCCGAAGGGAACCTCGAGCGTGACGTTGTGCAGGTTGTTCTCGGTGGCGCCCGTCAGCTTGAGAGACCCGCGGCGCGGCTTGCGGCGCTTCTCGGGCACCTCGATGCGGCGCCGGCCCGACAGGCTAGTCGGCCGTGAGCGAGCCGTCCGCCTCATGATCTCGTCCGGCGTGCCGATGGCCACGATCTCGCCGCCCGTGTTCGCCCGCGCCGGCCCGCGCCAGTCCCACCGAGAGTCGGCGCTGCGGATGGTGTCCTCGTCGTGCTCGACCACGATGACGGTGTTGCCCAAATCGCGCAGGCGCTCGAGCGTGGAGATGAGCCGCTCGTTGTCGCGCTGGTGCAGGCCTGATGGACGGCGTCGTCCAGAATGTAGAGCACGCCCATGAGGCCCGCGCCGATCTGCGTGGCCAGGCGGATGCGCTGCGCCTCGCCGCCGGAGAGCGTCGCCGTGGCGCGCTCCAGCGTGAGGTAGTCCAGACCCACGTCCACGAGGAACTTGAGGCGCGCCTTGATCTCCTTCACGATGGGCCCGGCGATGTGCTCCTCCGAGCCGTGGAACGCGAGGCTGTCGAAGAACGCGAGCGAGTCCGCCGCGCTCATCTCGGTGACGTCGTGGATGGAGCGATCGTTCACCGTGACGGCGAGGATCTCGGGCTTCAGGCGCTTGCCCCCGCAGGTCGGGCACGCCACGATGGCGAAGTAGCTGGCCAGCTTTTCGCGCTGCGCGTCGGACTGTGCCTCCTGGTAGCGGCGCTGCACCGCGGCCAGCGCGCCCTCCCACTCGATGTACCAGTACGTCTCGCGGCCGTCCACCGTGACGTAGTCGACGCGCACCTTGTCCTTGCCCAGGCCGTGCAGAAGCCCGTCCTGCGCCTTCTTGGGCATATCCTCCCACGGGGTGTCGGCGTCGGTGCCGAGGTGCGCGGCCACGGCGCGCAGCACCTGCGGGTAGTAGTTGCCGGTCTTGAACGGCGCGATGGCGCCCTCGTTCAGCGACAGCGACGGGTCGGGCACCACCAGCGACGCGTCCACCTCCTCGCGGCTGCCGATGCCGAGGCAGTCGGGGCAGGCGCCGTAGGGGGCGTTGAACGAGAAGTCGCGCGGCTGCAGCTCGTCCATGGAGTGGCCGTGCTCGGGGCACGCCAGCGCGAGCGAGAAGATGTGCTCCCCCGCGCCCAGGCCGCCCTTCGCGCCGCTCGACTGGCCGCCGGCCTCGCCGAGCGGACTCCCGTCGTTGCCCAGCACCTGCACGAGCACGCGCCCGTCGGCCAGCTTCGTGGCCAGCTCCACCGCCTCGGCGATGCGGCTCGTCGCGCTCTCCTTGAGTTGAACGCGATCCACCACCACGTCGATGAAGTGCTTGATCTTCTTGTTGAGCGTGCGCGGCTCTCCGTCCAGCTTCACGATCTCGCCATCGATGCGCACGCGGCTGAAGCCCTCCTTCTGCAGGTCGGCGAACAGCTTCGTGAACTCGCCCTTGCGACCCGCCACCACGGGTGCCATGATGATGGCCTTCGCGTCGGGCGCGAGGCGAGGATGCTCGTCGGTCACCTGGTCGGTGGTCTGCTTCTTGATGACGCGGCCGCACTCGGGGCAGTGCGGCACGCCCACGCGCGCGAACAGGAGGCGCAGGTAGTCGTAGATCTCGGTGGTGGTGCCCACCGTCGAGCGCGGGTTCTTCGACGTGGTCTTCTGGTCGATGGACACCGCCGGCGACAGGCCGTCGATGCTGTCGAGGTCGGGCTTCGACATCTGGCCCAGGAACATGCGCGCGTAGCTGGACAGGCTCTCCACGTAGCGGCGCTGGCCCTCGGCGTACATCGTGTCGAACGCCAGCGACGACTTGCCGCTGCCCGACAGGCCCGTGATGACCACCAGCTCATCGCGCGGGATGGAGAGGTCGATGTCCTTGAGGTTGTGCTCGCGGGCACCCTTGATGACGATGGCGTTCTGTCCCATGTGGCTTATCGCTCTTTCTATCGTTCGCAGCCCGGCGCGGCGCCGGAGTCGAATATGGCTACCGGAGAACTATCATTTCCGTGCAATCGCTCATTTTAGCGCAGTCCGACCGCGGAATAGGCAAAAACATCCGTTCGTCTGATTCGTTCAAATTCTGAGCACAAACTGTTCGATTCGGCATGGTTCGAGGTCGATCCGCATTCCCCGACTCAAGGGAAAAACGCGCGTGCGCGTTCGGTTGGATTCTGGTATCCTCGCGATCGAGACCAGGAGGAGCCACATGACCCAGCAGGACAGCCCCAAGATCGCTCGGCGCCGCGACCGCGAAAAGCGCACCATATCCCAAATGGTGGCGTTGTATTGCGCCGACAATCACGACGCGGCCGCGCGAACGGAAACCGCCCACTGCGGCGAGGCCGTGTGCCCCGGCTGCGCGAGCATCGACGCCTATGCCGTGCTGCGCACCGAGCGCTGCCGCAAGATGGACGTGAAGACCTCGTGCGACGAATGCGAGCACCACTGTTACAAGCCCGAGGAACGCGAACGCATCCGCGCCGTCATGCGCTACGCCGGCCCGCGCATGCTGAAAAAGCATCCTTTGGCCGCCATCCGCCATCTGCTGGGAAAGTAGAGGCGCCTTCGACCCGCATGCCGAGACCCTACTCCGCTTTGTCCCCGTAGGCGGCATAGTAGGCCGACGTTGCGGTATCGCAGCAGTTCATTACCGTCCCCACGAGATTAGCGCCCGCCGCGCGCAACTGTTCGGCTGCCTTCTGGACGCTTGCGCGCTCGACGAAGCCTTCGCGCACCACGAGCAGCGTCGCATCGGATACCTGGGCGACGACGGCGGCGTCCACGAACGCGCCCACCGGCGGAGTGTCGATGACCACGTGGTCGTAACGAGCGGCCAGGCATCCGAGCAAGCGCCTGAATCGTTGGGAATCGAGAATGTCGACGGGGCTGGTCACGCCTGCTTCGGCATCGAGGAAATGCATGCGCGGCTGACGAGTGGCCACGATAGCCCGCCCCGGTTCCTCATCCCCCATCACGACGGCGCAGAGCCCGACGGGAGCGCGCACCCCCAACCTGTCCGCCAGCGAGCGCCGCCGCAGGTCGCATTCCACGAGCAGCGTGCGCTTCCCCGCCACGGCCATCACGCGAGCCAGCTCAACGGCCACCGTCGTTTTGCCCTCGTTCGGCACCGAGCTCGTCACCACGATCGTGCGCATCGGCTTGTCGAAGCTCATGAACCCCAAGTTCGCGTACAGCGTGCTCATCGCGTTGCGCTGCAGCGGGCGCGGAAGCTCGGCGTTCAGAACCCTCGTCTTCTTCTTGAACATCTTCATCATCGATTCTCCGGTTCGCGCAGGAGGAAGCCCGGCTCGACCGCCCAGGGTCGCTTACGCACCGTCAAACTTCCTCCCACATCCTCAACACGGCTTCATATATGAAGCCGTGTTGAGGATTATACCGAATAATCTGAACGAATGGATGCTGATAGGAAAAGAGTGCTTTTAGGGAGCGCGATTCGCGAGCGAAGGGAGGCGCAGAGCCTGTCTCAGCAGAAGCTCGCCCTCATGATCGGCAGCAGCAAATCGCACATCTGGCGCATCGAGTCGGGACGCGTGAGCGTGGGTCTCGACGACCTCGGCCGTATCGCCGACGCCCTCGACGTGCAGGTCCGCGACCTCTTCTCGTTCTAACCGCGCATCGTTCGAGGCGCGGCAACCCCCCCGAAACACGTTGTCGCCCGAAAGCCGCTGTTTTCACGCTGAAAACGCGGCTTTCGGGCGACAACGAGCATGCGGAGGCGGCCCCGACGCAAGCCGACGGGGCCGCCAACCGGCTCCTCTTCCTAGCCCAACAGCTTCTTGCCAAGCGAAGCGCGGATGATGCTGCGGCTGGCGAAGTGCGTGACCAGGAGATACGCCCCGTACACGATGCCTGTCAGCACGCCGGTCATCAGCGCGGGCTCGAGAACCGAAACGCCCAGCTGCGCGAGCACCGCATCGCTGATGACGCCGACGGCGCATACGGTATGGCACACGGCCAAAGCGAGCGGAACGAGGAAGTACACGAGCACCTGCGCGCGCAGCGACCGGAAGATCATACGGCGGTCGCAGCCGATCTCGGCGAGCACCCGGTAGCGCGCCAACGAGTCGCTGGTCTCGGACAGCTGCTGGATGGCCAGAATGGCAGCCGTGGCGATGAGGAACACGAAGCCGATGTACAGTGCCAGGTACGAGATCATCATATTCATGCCGCTCGACTGGACGACCACCTCCTCGGCTGTGAACGAGAGCGTCACCGGCCAGGGCTTCGGGCCGAACTTCCACCCCGAAGCCGCCACCTCGGCGCTGGGAGGAGAAGCCTCGCCCAGCATCTGCGCGAGCAGCTTGTCGCCTTCGGTTCGGCTCGTCTTGTACATGAGGTTGAGCACGGACTGCTCGGGCACAACGCCCTGGGCGCGCAGGTCGGCGATCACCGAGTCGGGGACGATCGCCTCGGCGCCGCTCGAAGCGAACGCGGCGTCCTCCAACGGCTGGCGCCGCAGCTCGCCCGTCGACGTCAGCGTACGACCGGCCGCTTGGATGGTCTCGCCTTTGCCTGCGAGCGCCTCGGCAAGGCCCTGCATGCCGTCGAGCGTGTTGTTCACGGCGTAGCCGTCCTCGCCCACGTCCACCGTGGGCCGACCCGTCAGCTCGGCAAGCGCATTGAACTGCGAGACCCCGACCAGCGAGATGCCCTGCCTGTGCATCGCCTCGTTCTGCTTATCGTTGCCCGTGTCCTTGCCGTAGCGATCCATGATCGCGCCATAGCTCTCATCGGCGTCCACGTACACGTCGACCTGCACCGAGCGATCCACCAGCGCGTCCCACGTCGGCGAAGCGTCCGCCAGCTTCGCGGCGATATCCCAATCGTACGCCTCGGCGTCCGCGGCGATGGCGGCGGCCTTCTCGTCGGCGACTCGCTGATACTCCCGATCCTCCTCGCTCATGCTCGCGAGCGCCTCTTCGTCGTGGATGCCGCCCGCGTTGAGGTACACGTTCGCCGTGAGCGTGGCGTCGTACAGCGTGCCCTCCTCGACGTTGCCGCTGAACGCGCGCGCCAGGCCCATGCCCGTGGAGAACACCGTGAGCGAGAAGAACAGCATGATGCATACCACCGACAGCGACACGAACGCCGTGTTCACCTTGCTGGCGATCTGGCGCGTCGTGAACATGGCAAGGCCCTTGAAGTAGATGCCGCGCGTGCGCTCGATCGCCGCAAGCGCGAAGCCCGCGAGCGACCAGAAGAATAAAAACGTGCCCGCCACCATGAGCGCCGTGGCCCGCCAGAACCCTTCGTCGAACTGCATGAGGCCGTTGTCGACAAGCGTAACGTACGACCACGCGATCACGGCGACGGCCGCGAGGAAGCCGACGAGGCTGATCCAGGGGTTGCGCACGCGGAAGCGCGCGTTCTTCGAGCGGGCCGACAAGAGGTCGATGAGCTTGTAGCGCCGGATGGACAGCGTGTTGAACAGCCCCGTCACGGCGAAGATGAGCACGAAGCAGCCCAGCGTCAGCAGGAAGGCGTTGGTCGAGAACACGAATCGGTACTGTTCCATCTGGATGTTGAACAGCCCCGCCGTGACGAACGACAGCCCTTGCGACAACGCGAAGCCCAAGGCCAGGCCCACGCCCAGCGAAACGAGGCCCACCGCCACCGTCTCCAGAAGCACGATGACCGACACGCTGGACGGGTTCATGCCCAGCATGAGGTAGGTGCCGAACTCCTGCTTGCGTCGGCGGATGAGGAACCCGTTCGCGTACAGCACGAGAAAGCCCAGCACGCAGGCGATGACCACGCTGAACATCCCCAACATCTGACCGGTCATCTCGAACACGCTGGCCGTGGCGGTATCCTCAAGGTCGAACAGGATGGACTGGCCGGTCACCGAGTTGAACGCGTAGAACACCGCCACGCCGAACACGAGCGTGACGAAGTAGATAGCGTAGTCGCGTACCGAGCGCCGAACGTTGCGGAAAGCGAGTTTAGCCAGCATCGCGCACGTCACCGCCCAGGAACGTCACCACTTCCATGATGCGGTTGAAGAAGTCGCCGCGGCTCGTGGCGCCGCGGCGGATCTCGTTGAACACCGCGCCGTCCTTGATGAACAGGATGCGGCTGGCGAACGAGGCCGCGAACGAGTCGTGCGTGACCATCATGATGGTGGCATGCAGATCGGCGTTCATCATGGACAGGGTCTCCAGCATCACCGTGGCGCTGCGCGAATCGAGCGCGCCCGTGGGCTCGTCGGCCAGCACGAGCTTCGGATCGGCGACCATGGCCCGCGCCGCGGCGATGCGCTGCTTCTGGCCTCCGGACATCTGGTAGGGGTACTTGCCAAGCACCTCGTCCACGCCCAACGTGCGGGCGATAGCCTGCACGCGAGGCTTGATGGAGGCGGTGGACTCGCCCTTCACCGTCAGCGCCAGCGCGATGTTCTCGAAGCCGGTGAGCGTGTCCAGCAGGTTGGAATCCTGGAAGATGAAGCCCAGGTCGTCGCGACGGAACTTCGCCAACGCGCGGGAGCGCAGGCCCGTGATGTCGCGCCCGTCGACGAGGATGTGCCCGCTCGTCACGGTGTCGATGGTGGCGACGCAGTTCAGCAGCGTCGTCTTGCCGGAGCCCGACGGCCCCATGATGCCCACGAACTCGCCGGGGGCCACGTCGAAGCTGATGTCGTTGATGGCCCGGGTGACGGAATCGCGGTTGCCGTACACCTTCTCGATCTGGCGCACCGACAGGATGGGACGGGCGCCGAGAGACGGAGCCGCGCCTCCGGGGCGCGCCGCCGTCTGGGTTTGCGGAGTCGCGTAGACTTCGGTCATGATCGTATCCTTCCTCGCTTGCAGGTCTTCGACCATGCTACGGCGCGGCGCGCCCGGGCGCCATCGAATCGCGTGACGCGTACCTTACGAAAATGCAAGGCAGCGCGGCCGGAACCCGCAGGCCGTCATCCTGATCGGAGGCCGCAGGCCGGAGTCGAAGGATCCCGCGCGGTGCCAGCTGCGGCGGTTCCCGCTATCGCCGCACGAAAGACAGAGGAAGCGCATGCCCTTCACGACAGCAGGTCGAGCTTGCGGCGGTCGTGCGGGAACGCCAGCAGCACGCGCGTGCCCTTCCCCTCTTCCGAGGCCAGCGCCACGGCGAGACCCATCTTCGCGCACAGCTCGGCCACGAGGTACAGCCCCATGCCCGTGGACGAGCCCGCACGCCTGCCGTTCTCGCCGGTGAAGGCGCGCTCGAACACGCGAGGCACGTCGCCGGCCGGCACGCCCCAGCCGTCGTCGGCCACCTCGAGCACCGTGCGCGCGTCGCTGGTCCCTGCTCCCTCCTCCCGCACCGAGAAGCGCAGCGTGCTCGCGCCGTATTTCCCCGCATTCGCCACGAGCTGGCCGATGACGAAAGCGAGCCACTTCACGTCGGCGAACACGCGAACGTCTTCGTCCACGTCCACCGTCGGCGCCACGCCGCGCTCGATGAGGAAGCGCGCATGCTTCCGCAGCGCCTCCCGCACGGCCTCGGCGAGGCTCGTCTCGCGGATGGCATAGTCCTGGACGAGCGAGGTGGAGCGCGCATAGTACAACGCCTGCTCCACGTAGCCCTCGATACGGTCGAGCTCGCCCTTGATCCGTGCGGCCTGGGGACCGTGCAAGCCTGAGGCCATGAGCGCTGCCGCGGCGATAGGCGTCTTGATCTCGTGGATCCACAGCTCTATGTAATCGCGGTAGGCTTCGGCTTGCTGCTTGTGCGCGGCCACGTCGTCGGCGGCGGCCTTCCCCGTCGCCTGCAGGGCCTCGTAAGCCAGGCGTCCTTCCAGGAAGTCGGGAGGTTCTATGAGCGCCGTTGCGTAATAGGTGCGGTCGAGGTCTCCCACCACCTGTTCGAGATCGCGGTAAAACGCGCGACGACGCGCGTAGTCCACCGTCAGGGCGAAGGCCGCGCATGCCAGCACGATGCATGCCGCCAGCACCGAGGCGTCCGGACCGGCACCGAGCACGGCGACCACGGAGCCGATCGCGATCGCGCACACGATGGCGACGGCGACGGAAAGGGCACGATCCCTGAGAAAGGCTGCCGGGCTCATCGCGCACGGCACCCCCGGAGTCGTCGGGGCGCGCGCATCACACCACGTATCCCTGCCCGCGGCGCGTGACGAGGAAGTCGTCGGGCACGCCGATACTCGCCAGGCTCTTGCGCAAACGGTTGATGTTGACGGTCAGCGTGTTGTCGTCGATGAACGCATCGGACTGCCACAGCTCCACCATCAGCTCCTGGCGCGAGATGATGGTGTCGTGATTCGCCATGAGCATGTGGAGGATCTTCAGCTCGTTGCGCGTCAGGTCGACGGAACGTCCGCCGTGCTCCACCCGCCCGCGCGCCACGTCCAGCACCACGCCTCGATGCTCGATACGCGTCGGCGGCTCGGTACGCTGCGTACGGCGCAGAACCGATTGGATGCGCGCAAGAAGCACGGCTGGGTTGTAAGGCTTCGTGACGTAGTCATCGGCGCCGAGGTTCATGCTCAGAACCTCGTCGAACTCGCTGTCGGACGACGTGAGCATGATGACGGGCACTTGACTCGAGCGCCTGAGATCGCGGCAGACCGTATGGCCGCCCGTGCCGGGAAGCTTGAGGTCGAGGATCACGCAGTCGGGCGCAGCCGCCAAAACATCGTCCACGATGCGGTCGAAGGCGGTGCCGGTCAGCGCGGTATGACCCTGCAGTTCGAGCAGGCGCATAAGCTCCTCGCGCAACGACGCGTCGTCTTCCACGACGAATATCCGTGCCATTCGCCCTCCTCACACCGTCCGCATAAGACGGCTCCCTCGACTTCGATACCTCCCCATGGTACGCAGCGAAGCGCTTCCGTCGGCGAGGCGTAACCGTTTCGTTGCCGCCCCGAAGCTATTCCTTATGATGTTTGGTGTACGTGCCGGGCATCGCCGGACACGCAGGCTTCGAGCTTTTGAAGTAACGCAGTATGAAGCTGACGCCCGCAACCGCCAACGCAGCGCCCAACCCCGTATAGAAGAACGCGATGAACCACTCGGGCACGACGCCCGATGCGCGCAAGGCGATACCGCCGCCCATCATGATGGCCATCATGATGTAGCCCTTTTTATCGAAGAACTTGAACAGGTGGGTTTTGTCTTCCTCGTAGCCCCTGATCCTGCTCGCATGCTTGCCAACCATCTTGGTGAACACGAAGATATGGAACAGCACGAATATGAGGAGGGTCCCCCCTATCAAGACCCAGAACAGCCACCCGGTCTCGTCCAGGAAAGCCGAAAGACCGATGTTCACGATGTTCGCGCCGGCAATGAGCCACACGATGCCGGCGACGAGCAGAAGTTTGTCGGTCGAAACCTTCAGCAGCTGCATGTCATGCTCCTTCGATGCGCCTTGTATCCGAACGCCCGCGACGCGGAGGCCGCGCGCGGGCATCTGAACATTATAGGCTCGAACTCGACGGGGGCAAGGGCGGGCCGACGTTCTCCATAGCGCGATATCGGCCTGCGGCGCGGCATCGACGCGCTACTTGACGCCCTGGGGAACGCGAGCATCGTCGGCATTCGTTCCCGCGCCTGCAACGTCAAGGATCTCGATGGTCGTGGGCTTGAAATCGGTGCCCGATCCCGTGCCGCGCATGACGATGACGTCGTCGGCGGAAAGGGTGCGGCCCTCGAGTTCGGCGCCCGATTCATCGACGATGGAAACGTCTCCCTCGTCGAAGGTTATCTCGTCCTGACCCGCGTTGAAAGCCTGCGAGCCGCTGCCGTCGTTCGCATTGGCGAGGGTGCCTACCACAACCGTGGCCGTAGAACCGTTCATAGCCATGACCTGACCGTATTGCACGGTCTCGCCGATGGAGCCCTCGGCCTCGTTGCGCGATTGCTCGTCGGCGTTCAGCTCTTGCTGGGCCTGCGGGTTGTCCTCGGCGTCGTTGGCCGCGCAGCCGCTCAAAAACGGTACGAAAGCGAGCACGACGGCCATCGCGCCGGCGAACGCCCGCATCTTCTTCTTGCTCATGGAAACCTCCTTATGGTCGGTGCGCAACGCGCACATCGCGAGCATGTACGACGAATGCACCCGATTGTGGAGGAACAGGCGGGAAGGCTGCGCGGCGCGCGGCGACCGTCAGGAAGCGGTCACAGCTCCGCAACCGGCCGGGAACCGGAAAGCGCGCACAAGGGGACGGAAAGCGTGTCAAAGGGACGGGTGGTTCGACACGGTGCTCTATCCTCGGGGGTGGGTGCGAGCGTGCACCTGCTTGAGGCGGCCGGGGGAAAGATGGGTGTAGATCTGCGTGGTGGACAGGCTGGCATGTCCCAGCATCTCCTGGACGCTGCGCAGGTCGGCGCCCCCGTCCAGCAGGTCGGTGGCGAAGGTATGGCGCATATCGTGCGGCGAGAGCGACTCGTCCAGACCTGCCTGGCGCAGCGCGTCCTTGAACATCTTGCGGATGGCGTCGGTGCCCATGCGGTTGCCGCGCGTGGACACGAAGAAGTAGTCGCAGGTGCGGTCGCGCAGGATCAGCGGGCGGGCCCACGTGGCATAGGCGCGCATGGACGACACGGCCATGTCGTGCAACGGCACGATGCGCTCCTTCGACCCCTTGCCGAACACCTTCACCTGCCCGCTTCCGAAATCCACGTTGGCCGCAAGCAGACCGGACGCCTCGGACACGCGGGCGCCGCATGCGTACAGGAATTCCAGCAGAGCGAGGTTCCGCGCATCCACGGACGACTGTTCGCGCTCGCGCCCGGCCGCGTCGCGCTTGCCGTACACCGTCAGCAGCTTCACCATGTCCGACGCCCGGATGACGTGCGGCAGGCTCTTCGGCTGTTTGGGCCCCTGCAGAATGCTCGCGGGGTCCTCGTCGGCGATGCCGGTGACGTTGAGCCAGCGGAAGAAGCTGCGCAGCGCCGACAGGCGGCGGTTCACCGTGGTGCGCGAGTACTGTGCGCGGTCGAGCTCGCCCAGGTAACGGCGCAACTGGCGATGCGTGGCAGCGAGGATGTCGATGCGCTCGCGGCACGCCCAACGCGCGAAGTCCATAAGATCGATGCGGTAGGCGCGCAACGTGTGCACCGAGGCGTTGCGCTCCACGCGCATGGCGTGGCAAAACGCGTCGATCAGCTCGACGATGCGCGGATCGCAGTCGAGAGGGTCGACGCGCAGGGACGACGAGGCACCGTCTGCAGTCATGAGGATGCCTCCGGGCGAGCGGCTGCGTCGGATGAAAGGCCGCGCGCGGCCAGCTCGGCCTTGTACGCCGCGAGCGCCTCGGCGCCGCGCTCGGCGTAGGCGGCGTAGCGGTCGCGCTTGTTGCGGATGCGCTGCTCGAACGGGGGCAGGATGCCGAAGTTCACGTGCATGGGCTGGTAGTCCTTGACGGCGGGATCGGTGGCGTAAGCCAGAAGCGCGCCGAACGCCGTCTCGCGCGGGAGCGCGGGCGCCTGCGCGCCGCGAAGCTCAGCGGCCACGGCGAAGGCGACGTGGAGCCCCGAGCGGATAGCCTCGCAGTACCCTTCGGTGCCCGCGATCTGACCGGCAAGGTGCACCGGAACCCCGAGGCGCTCCGCCTCAGGCGAGCGCAGGCGCAGGCTTTCGTCCAGCAGGCGCGGCGCGTCCACGAACGTGTTGCGGTGCATCACGCCGTAGCGCGCGAACTCGGCGTTCTCGAGCCCGGGGATGAGGCGGAACACGCGGCGCTGCTCAGGGAAGGTGAGGTTCGTCTGGAACCCCACGAGGTTGTAGCTGGAACCGTGCGCGTCCTCGGCACGCAGCTGCAGCGCGGCCCATGGGCGATGCCCCGTGCGCGGGTCGGTGAGCCCCACCGGCTTGAGCGTGCCGAAGCGAGGCGCGTCGTGTCCCTTGCGGGCGATCTCCTCGATCGGCTGGCACGCCTGGAACAGATCGCGCGTCTCGAAGTCGCGGCGGATCACGCGCTCGGCGGCCACGAGCTCGTCGACGAAGGCGTCGTACTCCTCGCGCGAGAACGGCGCGTTCAGGTAGTCGCCCGCATCGGCGGCGGCGTCCTCGTAGCGGCTCTGGCGGAACAGCTTCGCGTAGTCGAGCGAATCGGCCATGACGATAGGGGCGGCGGCGTCGTAGAAGGCCAGGTGCTCTTCGCCGGCGAGCCGGGAAAGCGACGCGGCCAGCGCGTCGGACGCGAGCGGCCCTGCGGCCACCACGAGCGCATCGGCGCCCTCGGCGGCTTGAACGAGGTCGACGACCTCCTCGTGCACGAGATCGATGAGCGGATGCGCCTCCACGAGCGCGGTCACCGCCTCGGCGAACGCCGTCCGGTCGACGGCCAGCGCACCGCCTGCGGGCACGGCATGCAGCTTGGCCTGGGCGTACAGCTGCGATCCCAGCTCGGCCAACTCGCGCTTCAGCATGCCGGCCGCGCTGTCGGGCTTCTCGCTTTTCAGGGAGTTCGAGCACACGAGTTCGGCGCAGCATCCCGTGACATGAACGAGCGTGGGCGTCTTCGGGCGCATTTCGACCAAACGGACCCGCACGCCACGATCGGCGAGCTGCAAGGCCGCCTCGCTCCCAGCGAGCCCGGCCCCTACTATGGTTACTGATTGAGACATGCCGACTAGGATAGCAAAACACAGGCTCCAGCGCATCCGGAAACCCTCGAAACTACGCGCGTTTCTTACCGAACGCGCTCGCTCATCGCGAACAGGGCCTCCGGATACACTTCCTGGCCGTCCGGCCATCCAAGCGCCATCCCGCCGTCGATGATCCGAACGAGCTTCAAATACTCGTCGTCCCGCAGCCGTTCATACGCGCCTCCGCGTTTGAGGAACGACGAGACGTCGAGCCGGCGAAGCTCGCCCGTTTCAAACTCCAGCAGCAGAAGGCAGCCTCCTTCGGCAACGACCTCAACCAGATCGGGTTGGCTTTTGTTCATCACCATCCCGCGCTCTTCATCGAGCACCGGATACCACATGCTACCACCGCCTATCGCAAAGGATCGATCCGAAATGCGGCAAGCCCCTCGCTCATGAGCTTCCAATCGGCCTCCAGCTCCTCTTGATGAAGCACGATCCATGCTCGGAGCAACGCGAGCTTTCGAGGAGGGAAACGGCCGTCGAAAACCCTGCCTTCGAAATCGATAGAGCATTCGAATTCCGCGAACCGAGCATGGATATGAGGCGTATGGTGCCTGCCGTCCGCCTCATTATACATAATGATCACGATGCCGTAGAACATGGATAACGTCGTCATCGCGCTCCTCCTCTCTCATCTCACCGCCGGGCCCCAGCGGCCGTCGGGGTGGCGGGCGACGGCGCCGGCGAGCTCGGCTTCGACGAGGCGCTCCATGAGCCAGGATCGCGCATCCTCCCCGCCGCACGATGAGGCGGCGATCGCGTAGAGCTGCTCCATGCTCAGCGGCTCGGCGCGCAGCGCGTCCGCCACCGGGTTCGACGGCTCGTCCGCACGCGGCGCACCGGTGCGCTCGACGGAAGGGACGGTCTCCTGCTTCAGGCATCCGAACAGCGAGAACAGCGCATCCTCGAACGTCTCGTCATCGATGACGGGCGTCGCGCCCTGGTAGATGAGGCGGTTCGCGCCACGCGACGAGGCAGCGGTGATGGCGCCGGGCACCACGAGCACGTCGCGGTTCGCCGCCAGCGCCTCGTCGGCCGTGGAGAAGGTTCCCGACGGCAGTCCCGCCTCCACGATGAGCGTGGCGCGGGCGAGCCCGGCGATGAGGCGGTTGCGCAGGCGGAAACGGTACGGCTTGGGATCCTCGTCCCACACGTGCTCGGAAACCACCGCCCCGCCCCCGTCGACGATGCGCTGGAACAGCCCCTCGTGCTCGGCGGGGTACAGCCGGTCGCACCCGCCGCCCAGAAACGCCACCGTGCGCCCGCCCTCCTCCAGCGCGGCCGCATGCGCCGCCGCGTCGCAGCCGCGCGCCCCGCCCGACACCACTACGATGCCGCGCCGGGCGGCCAAGGCCGCGAAGCGCTTGGCGCACCCGCGCCCGTACGGCGTGGCCCTGCGCGCGCCCACGATGGCGATGCCCTCCTGGAGCGCGAAAGGATCGCCTACCACGTACAGCCGATCCGGCGGCTGCGCCACGTTTTCCAGCGCAGAAGGGAAGCCTTCTCCGCCGCGCGCGAGCACCGTGCGCTCGCCAGCGAGCGCGCTCACGATTCCCCCTCCGCGCAGGCGGAAGCCGATGGCCTCGCACAGATGGCTGCGCTCCACGCGGGCGCTCTCCTCCATGTCGGCTATCGTGCGCGCGAGCGCGAGCGTGCGCATGATGGCGCGGCCGCTCAGGCGCCCCGCCTTCGCCGCGCCCTCGAGGAAGCCCTCGTCCTGCGTCGTCAGCGCGCAGGCCCGAACAAGCGCCTCCGACGTGAGCGCCTTGTCGTCCTCCCCGTTTCGCGCGCGCCGCCACGACGCGAACTCCCGCGCGCGCAGCACATCGCGGCGCAGCTCCTCGGAGCTCGTGCCGTGCCCGGTGGCCAGCACCTCGCCGGGCGGGATCCTGCGCACCGCGATATGCACGTCGATGCGGTCCATGATGGGTCCGCCGATGCGGTTGCGGTAGAGCTGCATCTGCCGGTGCGTGCACGTGCACGGCTCCTCCTCGTCGCCGTAGTAGCCGCAGGGGCACGGGTTGGTGGCCGCCACCAGCATGAACCGCGCCGGGAAGTCGACGTTGCCGTCGGCGCGCGTGAGGGTGACCCGCCCCGACTCCAGCGGCTGGCGGATGCCCTGGAGAACAGACGGGCTGAACTCGGCGAGCTCGTCGAGGAACAGCACGCCGTTGTTCGCGAGCGATATCTCGCCGGGACGCAAGGGCGAGCCGCCGCCGACCAGCCCCGCCAACGTGGCCGAGTGGTGCGGGCTGCGAAACGGCCGCACCCCGCCCAGGATCGGTTCCACCTCCTCGCCGGCGACCGAGTGCACCACCGCCGTCTCGATGGCCTCGGCCTCCGACAGCGGCGGCAGGATGGACGGCAGCCTCGACGCGAGCATGGTCTTGCCCGAACCGGGCGGTCCCGTCATCAGCACGCCGTGGCCGCCCGCCGCCGCGATCTGCAAGGCGCGCTTCGCCATGTCGTGGCCGGCGATGTCCCGGAAGTCAAGCGCGGGCGCACTGCTCGGCTTCGCCGCGCCGGCCACGGCCGGGAACAGGCCCGTCCTGAACCCCGCCAGCGACTTCGCCGCACGGCGCACCAACCCGTCGAGCGCGACGAAACCCTGGTCGACCGGCGCGCATACGAGGTCGACGCCCAACCGCTGCGCGCACAGCGCGTAGGCCAGCAGCCCGGCCACCGGGCGCACCGCCCCCTCGAGCGACAGCTCGCCCACGAACAGCTGGCCGCGCACCGCACGCGGGTCTAACTGCCCCGAAGCGCACAGGATGCCCGCCGCGATGGGCAGGTCGAACCCCGACCCCGTCTTGCGCAAGACGCCCGGTGCCAGGTTCACCACCACCTTGCTGGCCGGCAGCGAGAAGCCGCACGAGCGCAGCGCCGCCTTCACCCGCTCGCGCGATTCCTGCACGGAGGCGTCGGCCAAGCCGACGATGGAGAAGCCGGGAATCCCGTTCGCCATGACCACCTCGACGTCGACCGGAACGGCTTCCACGCCGCGCAGCGTCGCGGACCGCACGACGCACTGCCCCCGCACGCTCATCGGCCCGAGAACGCGTTGATGTGGTGGCGGATCATCGCGCGGTCGGGCGAGATCGCCACGATGGACACGATGTCGAAGCGCACCGGCACGTCCACCACGTCGAAGCCTTGCAGGAACAGCGCCGCGATGCGCTCGTAGCGGTCGCGCTTGGCCTCGTCCACCGCTTCCGCCGGCATGCCGCAGTCGCAGCTCGACCTGGTCTTCACCTCCACGAACACGACGCTGTCGCCGTCGCGCGCGATGATGTCGGCCTCACCCGCCGCGCACGTCCAGTTGCGCTCGACGATCTCGTAGCCGCGCCGGTCGAGAAAGCGAGCGGCGGCGTCCTCGCCTCTACGCCCCAGCTCCGCGTTGCGCCCCCCCGCCGTCTTCTCGCGATCCTGCGCCCGTTCGCCCCGTTTCGCACGCCGCTTGGCCCCCGAGCCTACTCCTCGCCGCTCGCCCGCGCCGGCCTTCTTTCCGCACGCCGCCTGCTCACCGTCCTGCCATTCGATCGTTGCCGCCGTATCCTGATACATGGCACCACGCCCCTTTCGTCTGTGGTTCCATGATAAGGATGCCGTCTTACGCGGCGATGGCACGTATCCAGCGAAACGCACCGCGAAACCTTCCCGGAAAGACACGCCGTTTCCATGCGGATGACACGCGCCTTGCCTCCGTTTCCAACGCGGATCGAACGTATCGTCCATGCACTTTCGACGCAGATTCCGCACCGAAGAGAAACCGCAGATGGAAAAGCCGTCCAGCTTGCACCCGAAGGCGCGCCGAACGGCTCGCAAGCGTGGAAAACGCAGCGGTGGAAACGTGTGGAAGGACGCGGAGGCGCTAGAACAGAGCAGGTTGCGTGAAGGCCGTGCAGAACGTCGCGCGATGGATGGGCGTGAGACCGTAGCGCTTGATGGCCTCGATATGGGCCGCGCTCGCGTAGCCCTTGCAGGCGTCGAAGCCGTATTCGGGGTACTCCTCGGCGTAGCGGCACATGAGCGCGTCGCGCTCCACCTTCGCCACGATGGAGGCGGCGGCGATCGAGGCGCATTTCCCGTCGCCCTTCACCACGTTCACCTCGCGCTCGTCGAGGCGCATCGGGTTGCCGTCGAGCAACACCACGTCGGGGCGCACGCCCGCTTCCTCGATGCGTCTGATCGCGCGTCGGAACGCCAGCGCGAGCGAGGCCGTCATACCGCAAGCGTCGATGTCGGACGCCTCCACGTACTCGACCGTCCAGGCCACGGCCACGGCCTTCACCTGCACGGCGATGCGCTCGCGCACCTCGGGCTTCACCTGCTTGGAGTCGTTGAGACCCTCGATGAACGGTTCGGCGGGCAGCACCACCGCGCCCACGGCCAAAGGCCCGGCGAGCGGCCCGCGCCCCACCTCGTCGAGACCTACGATCACGCCGTCGCCGCGCCCTGCAGCCAGCGCGCGCTCGAACGCGTACAACGATGCCAGTCGCTGCCGTTCCGCCGCCTCGGCCGCCAGACGCGCCCGAGCCCGCTCCACGGCGTCGCGCACGCCCTTGCGCGCGTCGGCCACGAGCGAGCGCTCGAGCACCGCGAACTCGCGCTCGTCGGCTTCGTGCAGGCGTTGCTTGATATCGGCGACGGTCGGTTCCATGAATCCCCCTCGACATGCTCTTCTTCGACCGACCATGATACCAGAAAGGCGCTGCGCGGCCTACGCCCGCCCCTGTAAAAAAGGCACCCGCCGTCGAGGACGACGGGGGTTCCTGCAAATCTGAAGCGTATAGAAGGCCTAGCGGTACGCCTTCTCCTTGATCTTCGCGGCCTTGCCCACCTTCTTGCGCAGGTAGTACAGCTTGGCGCGGCGCACATCGCCCTGACGCACGACCTCGATGCGCTCGATCTTCGGGGAGTGCACGGGGAAGGTGCGCTCCACGCCGATGGAGAAGCTGATCTTGCGAACGGTGAACGTCTCGCGATTCGAAGCGCCCTGGCGACGGATGACATCGCCCTGGAACACCTGGATACGCTCGCGGTTGCCCTCGGTGATGCGGTAGTGAACCTTCACGTTGTCGCCGACGTTGAACTCGGGGACGTCCTGCTTGATCTGCTGCTGTTCGATGGCGCGAATGATATCCATGACCCGTTCCTTCTTATATATTCAATGAAACCTAATTGCATGTCGTCTAGTAAAGACACGATTGGATAGTATACCGTCAACGGAACGGTACTGCAAGGAAAAACCTGGGCACATGCGCAAAAACTTGGGCTCTCCACGCATAATGCCGAATTCCGCCGCGCTTCCGGCCCGGTCTTCCGATGCGCACGGCCTCTACAGGAGCATGAGCAGCGCGTACGCGGCCACACCCGAGACGGCGCACCACAGAAGCGATTTCGTCTTCCAGGCGACGAGCGCCACCGCAAGCGCGGCGACCAGGGGCGCGGCTGCCGGCCACAGGCCTGCGTCGAACATGCCGGGCGTCAAAAGGTCGTTCGCGACGAGCGCGGCGAACGCGGCCGGCGGAATGAAGCCGAGCGCCTGCCCGACCCCCTTCCGGCAGTTCCTTGCCCTTGAGAACGAACAGCGGCACCACGCGGCAGACCAGCATGGTGATTGCGCAGCACCCCAGCACGATGAAGTAATCGCCCCAGCCCATCGGTTCCATCAGCCGCGCTCCTTCGCCCACGTGAACAGCAGCGCCGCCATCACGCCCACGAGCGCGCCCACGAGTATGGCGGGGGCCCGAAAAGGCCCGATGGTCTTGCATGTGTACACGCCCAGGATGGCGAACGCCGCAGCCACCACGTTGGCCGGCGTCACCTTTTGCGTGACAAGCAGGCAGATGAAGATGGACGTCATGGCGAAGGAGGCTATGGCCAGCGGGATGCCCACGGCGTTGCCCACGAGCACGCCGGCCACGTTCGACAGCGCCCACGAGCTTTGCGAGAAAAGGTTCACGAGCGTGGCGCGGCCAACCGACCAGCCGCCCTCCTCGAACTTCGCCGTGTTCACACCGTAGCTCTCATCGGTCACCGTAGCCGCGAACAGAAACGCGAGGCGTTTCTTCACACGCTCGCAGCGCGGCGCGAACGAGGCCGAGTACAGCATCTGGCGTGTGTTCACCAGCGACACGCTGGCGATGATGGACGCGAGCGGCGAGCCGGCCAGCCACATGTTCGGGATCATGAACTGGCCCGCGCCCGAGTAGAACACGGCCGACAGCAGGAACACCTGCAGCTCGTTCATGCCGATGGAAGCGCTCAGGATGCCGCAGGGTATGCCGATGGCGACGTAGCCCAGCATGATGGGCAGCGCCGCCGAAAACGATTGCCTGATGTGATCCCCGGAAAGCATAGTTAGACGATTATACAATTCTTGTGCACCTGCGCAACGAAGAAATGTCCTTAGGCCGAGGGAACCTAGTAATGCAGCGCGTTGGGGATGAACAGCCTTTGGTAGAGGTTCTTGGCGTAGCGGTCGGTCATGCCGGCGATGAAGTCGGTGACGGCGCGCAGGTCGTCGCCCTCGGAGATGGCGCGGTACTCCTGCGGAACTTCGCCCGTGTGCGCCACGTAGTAGTCGAACAGGTCGTCCACGAGGTGCGTCGCCTTCGCCACCTCGTCGGTGACGGCAGGGGCGCTGTACACGCGCTCGAACAGGAACGACCGCAGCTCCATCATGGCGTTCCACACCGCGTCGCTCATGCGGATGTCGTCGACGGCGGCCGACGTCTCCACCATGTCGAGCACGAGCGTCTCGATGCGCGACGAATGGTCGGGGCCCAGCATGGCGTGCGTCGACGCCGGCAGGTCGACCTCGCGCAGGATGCCCGCGCGGATGGCGTCGTCGATGTCGTGGTTGACGTACGCGATGCGGTCGGCCGTGCCCACGATGCGCCCCTCCAGCGTCTCGGCGCGCAGGTCGCCGGTGTGATTGAGGATGCCGTCGCGCACCTCGGACGTGAGATTCAGTCCCTTGCCGCCGTTCTCGATGCGCTCGACCACGCGCAGGCTCTGCTCGTTGTGGCGGTAGAGCGCCTCCGCCTCGGGCGATGCCGGGTCGATCCCCTTGTGGCGCGCCAGGCAGCGCGCGAGCGCCTCCTCCCCCGTATGCCCGAAGGGCGTGTGCCCCAGGTCGTGGCCGAGCGAGATGGCCTCGGCGAGATCCTCGTTCAGCCCCAGCGCGCGGGCGATGGTGCGGGCGATCTGCGCCACCTCCAGCGTGTGCGTGAGACGGGTGCGGAAGTGGTCGCCCTCGGCGGCCAGGAACACCTGCGTCTTGTGCGACAGGCGGCGGAAGGACTTCGTGTGGAGGATCTTATCGCGGTCGCGCTGGTAGTCGGTGCGCAGGATGTCGGGCTCGGCGGATCGGTCGCGGCCGTCGCTCTCGTCGGCGAACGCCGCGTCGCGGGAAAGCTCCACGTGCTCGCGCTGCTCTTGGTCCTCGCGATGGATGATGCGCATAAGGCCCTCCTTTTCCGTCGCCCGTCCGTCGGCGACCTGCAGGATCAGTATACCAACTTATCCGGCTCGAACGCGCCGCGCTCCGTGACGATGCGCGTGATGAGGCCGGCCGGCGTCACGTCGAAGGCCGGGTTCCACACGTCGACGCCCTCGATCGCGACGGGCAGGACCTCGGAGGCATCGCGCTCTTCGATGGGGATGCCCGAGCCGTCCGCGATCGCGGGGTCGATGGTGGAGGTGGGCGCGGCCACGTAGAACGGGATGCCGTGATGGCGGGCGAGCACGGCCACGCCGTACGTGCCGATCTTGTTCGCCGCGTCTCCGTTGGCGGCGATGCGGTCGGCTCCCACGATCACGGCGTCCACCTCTCCTTTAGCCATGAGGCTTGCGGCCATGTTGTCGCAGACGAGCGTGCAGGGAACGCCCGCGCGCGCCAGCTCCCACGACGTGAGGCGCGCGCCCTGCCCCACTGGGCGCGTCTCGTCGGCGTACACGCGCTCGATCTTGCCCTGCTCGGCCGCGGCGTATACCACGCCGAGCGCCGTGCCGTAGAACGCCGTCGCCAGGCTTCCGGCGTTGCAGTGCGTGAGCACGCGGCTGCCCTGCCGCAGCAGCGCGGCTCCGTGCGCGCCGATGGCGCGGTTCGCGGCTTCGTCCTCGGCCTCCATGCGCTTCGCCTCCGCGAACAGGGCGTCGGCCACGGCCGCAGGAGCCGCGCCCCCGTCGAGCGCAACACGCGCGCGGCCCAGCACGCGCTCGACCGCCCAGCGCAGGTTCACCGCGGTCGGGCGCGCGCAGGCGATCTCCTCGGCCGTCCGCTCGAGCGCGGCGCGGTACGCGGAAACCTCGCCCGCGCCCGTGGCGCCGCCGGCGGCCTCCCGAGCCCAAAGCGCCACGGCAGCGGCGCCCGCCACGCCGATGGCGGGCGCGCCGCGCACCGCGAGCGTCTTGATCGCGTCCACCACCGCCCCCCAATCCGCGGTTCGCTCGATCGCGAGCTTGCCGGGCAACAGGCGCTGGTCGACGTAGGCGAGCGTCGCGGCGCCGTCGGCGGCGCGCGCCAGCTCCACGGTGCGCGGGAGACGGTCGAGTCGGAGGTTCGCGGTCACGGGGCTTCCTTTCCTTCGGAGACCACCATTCTAACGGAAAGCGCCCGAGCGCGGCGAGAGGACGTCGCGCCGCGCCGACCGACGGGACGGGGAATGCCCTCCGAACGATCGACCGTCCGATTGGCAACCGGCTCGTGACGGTTCGATCGACGCGAGCCGCGGACGGGTATCGTGGAAGCGAACACCGTCGCAACGACCGCGCAAAGGAAGCTCCATGCCGAACACTCAAGCACCCGTCAAACCGCCCGCATCCCGACCCTGGCAGGCGGAGCCCCTTTCCGACGTCCTCCTCGAGCTCGACTCCTCGCTCGAAGGGCTGAGCGAGCTCGAGGCCGCGCGCCGCCTCGCCGAGACGGGCCCCAACGAGCTGAACGCGAAGCCGCCGCGCACGCTGGCGCAGATGGCGCGCGAGCAGCTGACCGACCCCATGATCCTCATCCTCCTCGTGGCGGCCGTGCTGTCGGCGCTTCTGCAGGAATGGGCCGAAGCCGGCATCATCTTCGCCATCGTGATGGTGAACGCGGTCATCGGCATCGTGCAGGAGCGCAAGGCGCAATCCTCGCTCGAAGCGCTAAGATCGATGAGCGCGCCCGAGGCGCGCGTCGTCCGCGACGGCGTGGAGATGGTGGTGCCCGCGCGCGATCTCGTGCCGGGCGACCTCGTGCAGCTGGGCGACGGCAGCATGGCGCCCGCCGACCTGCGTCTGGTCGAAGCGGCCGGGCTGCGCATGCAGGAAGCCGCGCTCACAGGCGAGTCGGTGCCCGTCGACACCACGACTTTTGATGGACGTGTCCACAGAAAGCGGACAAAGCCCGCTGACCGGCATACTGACCATCATGCCCTGCAAGGCGGGCACCTCTATTTATTATGGAAACTACATAAACCGGAAGCTGACACCTTTTTACGGTTACTACCAAGTTAAAGACGGAGCTTTCTATAACGATGGCGTCAATCGAGAGTTATCCTTACCCGCAGGTCTCTATAACATGATTTATTGGGGAACCCCTAAATACGAGGAGCCGATTTATGCACATCCTCTCATGAGGGACCCGGTCTACATCTTAGGCGAAGACATGTCCCGGCAACACTTCTCCCTATTCAAAATGGAAGCGGACACAACCTATTATCCGGTATTCGACCTGGTACACGCCGTCCAGCCTGCCAACATTGGAAGTGAGGACCTGAAAGCATCCCTCAAACGGGTAGTGACCGGACTGAAAGTAATCATCAAGGACAAGAACAACGGCATCCTCAGTTCGAGCATCGACAGCATGGTGGTGCGCATCACCAATATTGCTGGAGAACTGAATTTCTACACCGCCGCTCCTCAAGGAAGCCCACGCACAGTAGCCTTCCCTCTGGTCCGTTCCGTCGACGGTACACAAATGAGCAACGCCACCGTCATGCTCTTCCCTTCTTTCGGGAAACCGGAATTTTCCTTGTTCAGCTCTTTCACGGTGTCTTTATATCCCAGCACTGTGTCCTGAGATTTTTTGAAATTTGTCGATGCATCAGCCAGCGCGCTGGAAGCTTTGTTCATGGCAGAAAACTGTTCTCCATAGTATTTTGCGCCGCTATCTATCCATGCCTGATATGCTTCGTCATACTCTTCCTGCGCTTCATTCAGTGCATACTGGTTCTTCATGTGCTGATCGGTCGCTTCAGCCAGCTCTATTTCAGCATCCGCCATTTCTTTCGCGATCTCCGTCATTCGTTCCTGGGCTGCCTTCGCCAGTGCCAGCTGCTTCTGCATCTCAATGTTCTTTCTGATCGCTTCGCTTGATTTGTTCAGCGCATCTTTTTCCTCATCATATTTCAGATTCAGATCCGGGATCAGTTCATTCAGTTGTTCCACATAGTACTTCATCTGCGCTTTTTCAGAGTTCGTCTTGTTCTCTTTTTGGCTCAGTTCATCCAGCTTCTTTGCCAGGATGTCCGCTGATGCCACTTGCGCTTCTGTCGATTGCACACGTTCATCCCATGCCTGCTTGCTCTGCTGCACGGATTCTGTCAGATCCTTGTACTTCTCTGCCATCTCATCCGTTGCCACAGCGTTCTCGTCCGCCTTCCTGCGGGCTTCTGCGGCAGACTGCGCCCATGATACCAGCCCCACAGTAGCGCCCGCCACAAGCCCGGCAACAAGCCCCCACGGTGTCATTTTTTGCGCCATAGCTAGCGCCTTCGTTGCTATCGTTGCGCCTTCTGTCGCTGTAGTATTCGCCACCGTGGCAACCGTTGATGCTTTTGTGGCTGCTGTTGTCAGGGCAGTGATGGTATTCGTGGCTTTCGTCACGGCATTCGCTCCCAGCTGTGCAGTCTTATAGATTCCCCACGCCGTTGCTAATCCTTTCACGCTCGCGGCAATAGGATCGATGTTCTTCAGCACAAAACTCAGCCCATCTGCAGCACCTTCCAGCAGGTCATTGATGCTGTCGGCAGCATCATCCCAGTCGATATCATTCAGCAGCCCCATGAATTCATCAGCCACATCCTCAACCATCGGTGCCATCGATTTCAGTGCCTTTGTCTTCAGCTTCGTGAACTCTGTATTTAGTGGCTGCAGCGTCTCTCCCAGCTCTGCTTGTGTTTCCTTCAGCTCTGCTTCTGCGCGATTCGCATCCGTGATGCTTCCGGTCAAGCTATCATATGTAGTTTTTGACTCGCCATATGTTTTGTTCAGCGTTGATGCGATGAGATCCGCGGCTTCCTGCGTGCTGTTGGTTGCTGCCAGCTTTTCATTGAACTGATCTTCTGATATGCCTGCCCAGTTCAGGGCATCTGCCAGCGATCCGGTCACTTCCCGCACCTGCGCTGTTTCATTGATGGATTCTGTCAGTCCTTCGATCGGAATGCTATCGCCGTATGCCGTCCACACTGCTATAGCTGCATTTGCCGCGTTCGTCACGCTTTCCGTTGACACCTTCATTCCCATCAGGTTTGTGATGGCGTTCGTTGCCATCTGGTCATCTTTCAGGTACGCATAAAAGTTCTGGTATTGTTGTTTCGCAAAGCCGATGGAATAACCGAATGAGCTGGCGGATCCCTCCGTCTTCGCCATCATGGTTCTGTACTCTTCCGTTGCTTCGCTCAGTGTCAGGATGGAACTTGCAAATTCTCCTATCTTTGAGATCCCTGTCTGGATGGCTCCGGTGATCAGTCCGGAAATCACACCGCCGGTGATGGTGAACCCGTCACCCATTTTCTCCGTTGCTTCTTCCACTTTGTTGCTTGCATTGCGCAGATCATCCAGCTCTTCTTCCAGGGATCTCCCTGACTTTTCCGCGCGCTGCTGCGCTTCCTGCACCTCTGCCAGCTGTGTTTCATAGCTGCTGATGGATCGTTCTGTGCGGTTCACTGCAGCCTGCTGATTGCTGATCGATACTTTCAGCTTGTCGGCGCTGGTCATCGCCTGCGTTTGCTGCCGTTCAAGCTTGCTGATCTCATAGTTCAGCTGTTTCACTTCGCCTGATTCTTCGCCATACTGTTCGATCGCTTTCTGCTTTTCAGCTTTCAGTTCATCAATGCTCTGCTGATACTTGTTTATCGTGTCAACCGTGCTATTATACTCCTGTTTGCTTCTCGCAAGCTTCGATCTTTCGGCTTCCAGTATCGTGTTCAGCTGTTTTATCTTGGCGCTGACACCATCCACGGAGTGCTCCAGTTCTCCATGCTGCTTGATGCTTCATTGAATTCAGCATTTGCCATCTTGATCTTCTTGCTGGCTTCTGCTGTGGATGTCTTCAGCTCTTCTATGTCTACTTCATACTTGATCCCATATACATTTTGTTCATCCATGCCTTCACCTCCTAGCTGTCAGTCACCTTCACGGTGTAACGCTTTTTCTTCCCGGTGGTCGATCGCCGCGGCTTTTCGTCCTGCTCCGTCCGGTCTATATAGTCATTCAGATCGCGCACCAGGCGAAAAACATCCACGGCTCTATATTCATCTATCGCCAGTGGTGACAGGGCAGGGAAGCGCTGGCATAGCAGCACTTCTATTTCAAAGATAATTTCATTCAAGGAAAGGGAAGTGGTATCGCCACTTCCCTCACTCAGGTTTTTTTTACTTCTCCCCAGCGCGATCGTGAACACGGTGTTCTTCATCATGTTGATCAACACTTGCACCACTTCTTCCAGCTTCGTGTCCAGGATTTCTTCATCTGTCAGTCCTTTGAAGATGTCTTTCAATAGATCTTTCACCAGGTCATAGCTTCCTTCCAGTTTTCGGATCATGATCTTTGCAAGTTCCACATTGCTCGCCACGGAATTGCTTGTCAGCAGGGAAGAAAGGTACCCGGCGGTTCCAAGCTGGCTGATCATCCCGCTGAGCGTATAGGCGAGCACCATAATCGCTGCAATGGAGATCATATTGCCGCAGCCGGTTAGGAAGGTGTTGATGCCCTCGCCGATTTTTTGCCGTTTGCTTATTGCCAGATCCACCATTAAATAAACCGCC
>ENA-OQDA01000164-OQDA01000164.1-human-gut-metagenome-genome-assembly--contig:-NODE-164-length-28820-cov-5.650716_pt1 | contig 28820 bp, 25 predicted proteins | sample MGYA00242771_ERZ504603 | MGnify/ENA primary metagenome ERZ504603 (study PRJEB26092, sample SAMD00036328) | human gut metagenome | host: Homo sapiens | study: EMG produced TPA metagenomics assembly of...
TTTCTCTTAAAGGATTTCTTTTTGGCATGGTATCCAATCTTCGAATAGCAGCCATAATCCGTTCAGTCTGCCCTGCAGCATTTTGGGGTGCTAGCAATCTCTCTGAAATATATCTGAAAATATTTCGTAAATCCTTCTTTGCCGCTGCTGTATACGTCACCTTATACTTCAAATACCAAATTCCTGTTTCATTTCTGCTTCAACTTCATCCGCCGAATACACTCTGCCAGCCTTAATATCTTCCATCCCTTTCTCTATCTCTATACTGAATTGCTCTTTTGTCAAAGAGCCATATGAAACCGGTTCTTCACAGGATGGAAGTTTCATTTCAAAAGGGGATTCCTCTTTGAAGCACAATCTGTCTCAGAAACATTCCCACCGCATTGGACATTGGAATACCGAGTCGATCGAGTACCTGCTCCGCCTGTTCTCTCACTTCAGGTTCAACACGTGCAAATACACTTGCAGTTCTTTCCATTGATGTCACCTCCTCTTTTTTTTCATTAATCTTTTTTTGATTGCGAACCGCGATCATTTCGCAATCTTTTTACTCTTCACTTGTCCCGGCAAGGATGTCAATGGTAAGGGCCACAAGAATAAGCCTGAGCTTGTTGGCGTGACCAGGCGGAAGACAAAGGCTTTGCGGGGAGGATAGCGCCAACATGCTTATGCCCATCAATCGGTAAACAAAAATACCGACCTCAAAACAGACGTTTGAGGTCGGCATTTTTGTTTTCTATTCGGCTCCTGCGGAGCTCGCTAGTTCTGACTCGGCTTTCGCGACTCCTGTCGCATTGCTCCTTTTCTGCCCAGTCGTGGCAATGCTCCATCCGCTGCATTCGCCGCTCGCCTCGGGCGCAAACCCGTTTGCGCTTTTCCTCGGCGCAGTCGAGTGGCGCTTCTTCGAAGCTTACTCGCCTGCGAGCGGCTTCATAACCGGGAAGAGCTGTACGTCACGGATGGTTGTGGAATCTGTGATGAGCATTACCAGGCGGTCAATACCGATTCCGATGCCGCCTGTTGGAGGCAGACCGATTTCCAGTGCATTGACGTAGTCGGTGTCCATCGGGTGTGCTTCGTCGTCGATACCCAGGTCCAGTTCTCTCTGCTGCTCTGCAAATCTCTCGTACTGGTCGATTGGGTCATTCAGCTCGGAGAAGGCGTTGGACAGTTCCCATCCGTTGATGTATGCCTCGAAACGACGAGTGATTCTCGGGTCTTTCGGGTCTCTCTTGGACAGCGGGGATACGTCTACCGGATGTCCGGTGAGGAATACCGGTCCGTCCAGCAGGCCCGGCAGGTCCTCGCAGTATTCTTCGAACATCTCGGCGATGATTTTGCCGCGCGTCCAGTTCTTTACGTCTTCCTCGTTCATGCCGTACTTGATTGCTGCGGCACGAGCTTCTTCATCATCGTCGATTTTGTCGAACGGAATTCCGGTTACCTTGATAACGGTCTCCGTCATATCGATCTTGTTCCACGGCGGAGTAACATCGAAGCTCTTTCCTTCGTAGGTGATAATCGGAGAACCGTTTACCGCCATCGCGCACTTATATACAACCTGTTCCATCAGGTCCATCATATCTTCCAGGTTGCCGTATGCCATATACGCTTCCATGGAGGTGAATTCCGGGCTGTGGTTCTTGTCCATACCTTCGTTACGGAAAACCTTGCCCAGCTCGTATACTCTGTCCAGTCCGCCGACAATCAGTCTCTTCAGCGGAAGCTCCAGGGAGATTCTCAGCTTCAGGTCGAAGTCCAGGGCGTTGTGGTGGGTGTTGAACGGACGAGCGTTTGCACCGCCGGCGATGGTCTGGAGAACCGGGGTCTCTACTTCCAGGAATCCGTAATCCTCTTCCAATACTTCCCGAACGGTCTTTACAATCTTCGCACGGTTGTAGAAGGTTTTCCGAACATCTTCGTTCATGATCAGGTCTACATAACGCTGACGATATCTCAGATCGATATCCTGAAGGCCGCTCCACTTATCCGGCAGCACCTGCAGGGATTTTGCCAAAAGGGTCAGCTCCTGAGTGTGAACGGATACCTCGTCGGTACGGGTCTTGAAGACAAAACCGCGCAGGCCCACGATATCACCGATGTCGTAGGTCTTGAAGATTTTGTACTCATCGACGCCGATATCATCTCTCTTGATATAGCACTGAATTCTGCCCTGCTTATCCTGTACATCGAAGAACGCCGCCTTGCCCATGATTCTTTTTCTCATAATACGACCGGCAATGGCAACTTCCTCGCCTTCCATGGCTTCGAAGTTCTCCTTGATGTCCTTGCTGTGTGCAGTTACATTGTACGTTTCCTGTACAAATGGATCTCTGCCCATATCACGAAGTTCCTGCAATTTCTCTCTGCGGATTTTTCTCTGTTCGCTGACTTCTTCTGCGGTCAGTTCCACGGTCTCGGGAGCATTGTGATTATCGTTACTCATGTCGTTTCCTTTTTCTTTTCCTTTCTGCAATGTGCTGCGCGTACAAACTTCCTATAAAACTTCCAAAATCTCGTATTTTGCGGTTCCCTCCGGTACGGAGAATTCCACAACGTCGCCCTGTTTTGTGCCAATCAGGTGCTCGCCTACCAGGGATACGTTGGACAGCTTTCCGTTGAACGGATCCGCCTCGGTGTTTCCTACAATCTGGTATGTCATCTCTTCATCGTATACCAGGTCCTTTACGCGAACCGTAACACCGGTCTGCACGGTTCCCTCGGATTCCAGGTCATCGGCATCCACAACCTTTGCGGTTCTCAGAATTTCCTCGATTTCCTTGATGCGGTCTTCGTTCTCTGCCTGCGCTTCCTTCGCTGCATCGTATTCCGAGTTCTCGGAAATATCTCCGTAGGAAATCGCTTCCTTCAGTCTTGCCGCAATCTCCAGCCGCATCGGGCCGGTGCAGTTCTCCAGTTCCTTCACCAGGTTATCGTAACCGACCTTCGTCATTTCATGCATTGCATTCGCCATGTTCTAGTTGCTCCTTTCATATCTTCGAACATTTTCGCTTCCGGTAATTCTCAGAATCGCGGAATACTTCAGTTTAAACGTAATTATATCTCCGATTTCAATCGGCTCTTTAACATCTTCAATATCCAGAATGGTGTGGTCGCCCGAAGCCCCGATGACTTCCATGCCCTCTATCGTCGGCACCAGATCCGAAATTTCTCCGTAGTCGGCGCGGCCCACGGCCACCAGCGCCCGGGTTCGCTCGCCCCGGTCCACATAGGTCTGTTTCTTGCCGAAAGCATCCACGCCCAGCTGCCCGATTGGATGAGAGGCCTTCTTTTTGACTTCCACTACCTGGGCTTCCAGGGTAAAAGCATCATCTCGCAATGCATCCATTTCCGAATATCCGTAGCAAACCCGCATGTCCTCCAGCGATCCCGCCAGAGCGGCCGCGCCAATGCGCAGCATGTTGATTTTCTCCGGCATGTATCCGCCGAACACGCCCATCAGGCTGGATGTGGCTCCGCCGGACACGATTTCCAGCTCCCGGCCGATGGATTTCTCCACCCGAATCGCCAGGTCCGCCAGCTCCTGCATTTTATCTTCCGTGGCCATTACCGATCCGTAGCAGCCCAGATTGGTTCCGATTCCCGTCAGGTGGAGGTGGGGCAGTTCCCGTTCCACGGTTTCTGCGGTTTCCACCAGCTCATCGTAGTTGAAGTAGCCTTCCCTCAGGTCGCCCAGGTCCGCCATCAGCACCACGTTGTGCACCACGCCGTGAGCTTCGGCCGCCTTGTCCAGCGCCCGCAGGGTAACCAGTTCACTGTTCAGGCTGCAATCCGCCACCTGCACCAGCTCATCCAGCTCCGAAAGCATCGGCACCCGAATCATCAGCAGGGGAACGCCGATGTTTCCCTCGCGGCAGCGCTTCAGCTGCTCCATGCGAGAGGAGGCAATCATCTTTGCGCCGCCGGCCACGTAATCTTCCGCCACCGACAGAATACCGTTAGCCCCTTTGATGACGCCGGCCACAAAAATCCCGGTATCCTCGCACCAATCGCAAATTGTTTTTACATTATGTCTCAGGCTCTCGTGGTCAATCACAATCGCAGGATATCTTCTCTCTGTCATCCCCGTGCCTCCTATGCCCATTTGTTGTCCTCATCTCGGCGCAGGATCTTGTGCGTCGTGGTCTTGTTGAATTCTCACTCCCGAATGATTACGTGGGTGATTTTCTTGAACAGCGGCAGCTTCTCATTGGCTTTATCCACCTCTCGGTTGATAAATTCCGTCACCTGCTCTTTGGAGTAATCCGCACCGAATTTATCCTCGATGGCCTCCTTGTTCACCCGGATGGTAGCATATATACCGCGGCGAGTCGGGTCTGCATTGGTTTCATCGCCCCACACCATGCTCTCGCTGATGTATTCGCTCTTCTGGAGGTAGAACTCCAGCTCCTCCGGGTACACGTTCTTACCGTTTCCGGTGATGATAATGCTCTTCTTTCGACCGGTGATGTAGACGTACTCCTGTTCATCGATGTATCCCAGATCGCCGGTGTGGTACCAGCCGTCGGAATCGATGGCCTCTGCCGTCCGCTCCGGATCCTTGTAATATCCCATCATCACCGTCGGACCGCGCAAGCAGATCTCGCCGCATCCGTCCTCATCCTTATCCACAATCTTGCACTCGCTCAGCGGGAAAAGGTATCCGGCGGACTTGTTGTTGATGAATTTGGCGTTGTCCGGATTCAAAGCGATAACCGGAGAGCACTCCGTCAGGCCGTATCCCTGCACGCTCCGGAATCCCAGATCGCCGAAGTAATCCAGGATGTCCCCGTCCACCGCCGCACCTCCGCAGATGACCGTGCGAAGCTCTCCGCCAAAGAGCTCCGTAATCTGCTTGGTGGCCCGCTTAGAAATATCCAGGCCGATTTTCTTCGTCACCCGGTTGATTCGGAACAGGGTGTTCAGCTGTTTTTCCTTGCCGCTCTTCCGAACGTTTCTCGTAATCTTGTTGTACAGATTTTCGAAGATAACCGGAACGCCCAGCAGCAGGTTCGGCCGGGTTTCCTGCATATCCTTTACGATATATTTCAGACCCTGACAAATCGCCATAGTAGTTCCGTTGTACACGCACTCCAGGAAGGTGGCCGTACACTCATAGGTGTGGTGCAGCGGCAGGATGGAGAAGAAGGTATCCTCTCCCTGGCGCACTTCCAGAAGGGTCTGTGCCAGATAGGTGTCCAGCACCAAGTTCTTCTGGTTCAGCATTACGCCCTTGGATACGTCAGTGGTGCCGGAGGTAAAAAGAATGACCGACAGGTCCGTATTGACTACCGGGGCATCGATGTATTTTCGATCGCCGTTGTGCACCGCTTTCCGGCCCGTCTCCCGAAGCTTATTCCAGGAGATGTATCCGTCCTCGGCGACTCATCCTCTTCCATGGCCACGTTGATTACGTATTCCAGCTGAGATTCTCCGCTTTCCTTGATGGCTTTGAATGTCTCGTAATATTTGTCCTCCACCGTAATGACGGCGCTGAGTTCACCCTTGACGGTAATCTGCTTCAGTTCCTCTTCGTGGAGTTCCTTGTCCAGCGGAACGATGACGCCCACGCCGCCGGTTACCGCCAAATATGTTTCACACCACTGATAGCTGTTCTTTCCGATGACGCCGATTTTCTTCTCCCGCAGTCCCAAATCCAGAAATGCGGTTCCCAGCGCATACACATCGTCCAGCACTTGGCGGAATGTGATTTCCCGGAAAGGCTCGTTTCGGTTGAACTTCTGCTTGAACAGGGCCCGCTCCGGAAAATGTGCCACCGTGGTCTCCAGCATATCCTTTAGGTCCACCGGAATATCGTGTCCTCGGTACTGTACGCGGGGGTTGGACCAGTTGTCAATCTGTTCCTGAATCCGGTCCATTTCCGCCCGCTCCTGCCGGCGGATTTCCTTATACTCTTCTGCCGGAATGGATCGACCGATCATCAAATTTGTATTCATAGTTCTGTTCCTCAAATCTCTTTATCTTCAGGGTGGTGGTCTTGATGAATTCTTCATCTCGAACCTCAATCCGCTTTACCCTCTTATACGGCGGCATCTTGTCGTTGGCGTCGTCCACGATTTTTCGAAGGACGCGGTAAATCTCTCCATCTTCCTGAACGCCCTGTTCCCGAAGAACGCTGTAGTTCGGATAGATGATTGCCGTGCAGACCAGGTCATCCTTTGTATCGTCATGCTTGCCGTAGACGATGACTTCCTGAATCCGCTCATCCAGCTGTAGGTAGTATTCTACCTCTTCCGGGAAAATATTCTTTCCGCCCTTGGTGACGATGACATTCTTCTTCCGTCCGGTAATGAACAGGAAGCCGTCTTCATCGAAGTATCCGTAATCGCCGGTGTACAGCCATCCGTCCCGCAAGGTTTTCGCCGTGTTCTCCGGATCCTTGTAATATCCCTGCATCACCGACGGTCCCTTTGCGATAATCTCGCCGATGCCTTCCTCATTCTCATCCACAATTCGAACTTCGGTACCCGGCAGCGGTTTGCCTGCCGCTGCGGATTTCCGATACCGATCCGAGTTCATGGCAATAATCGGGGAGCATTCCGTCATTCCGTATCCCTGGAACATCGGGAATCCCATGGCTTCAAAATCATCGATCACCGCAGGATCGATTGCCGCACCGCCGGCAATGAACATGTAGTGGTTCTTGCCGAACAGCTTGTGAATGGTCTGGAACATCTTCCGGGTCGCCCTCGGATGGTTCTGGAACTTCATCTTCTTGGACAGGGCGATTCCTCTCTGCAGTTTGGAAAGAGAACCTCTCTTCTCTGCCTGCTTCCATACCTTCCGGTGCATGTTCTCAAAAATCAGGGGAACGCCCAGCATAACGCTGCACTCCGCCTCAGCGAAGTTGGACTGAATGTGCTTCAGGCCTTCGCAGATTACCACCGTGGCTCCTTGGTAAAAACTGGTCATCACGGTGCAGCTCATTTCGTAAGCATGGTGAATCGGCAGTACCGACAGCACCCGACCACCATCCGGAATACGGAAGAACTTGGACATGTTGTACACGTTCTGTGCCAGGTTCCGATGGGAAAGCATTACGCCCTTGGCCAGGCCGGTGGTGCCGGAGGTAAACAGAATCGTGGACAAATCGTCCGCGTTTACTTCCGCCTCCTCGTACTCGCAGTGACCTTCCCGAAGTTTTCTTTTACCCACTTTGACCAATTCGGACTGAAGCAGAATTCGGGAATCCTCTCGATACTTGGAATAATCCTTTTCCGGAGAATCCGTAATTACCAGATACCGAAGGGACTCCACCGCATCCAGGCACGGAATCAGAGAATCCACCATCTTCGGGGAGACGAACAGCAGCTCCACATCGGCGCGGCGCAGCAAGTTCTCAATTTCTCCAATCTGGAGGCTCTTGTCAATCGGAACGATGACGCCCACACCTGTCACAACGGTAAAATAAGAGAGCGCCCAACGATGGGAGTTCTCTCCGGTCACCGCAATCTTGCTGTCCTTGAGGCCCATGCCGAGAAGCGCGGTTCCCAGCGCCCGGCGCTGCACGTCAAATTCCTTATAGGTGATGGATTGGAAAGGATCCTTATGCACGTCCTTGTACATGTAGGCCGTGCGATCCGGATATTCCGCCACCGTGTTCTCAATAACTTCCTTCAGTGTCTCCACATACGGCCCTTCATAATAAACGCCGTCATACTTCTTGTTGTTCATATGCTGTCCCTCTACCCTTCGGTTCGCCGGTGAATATCTTTAAGCAGTCAAAGGACGAAGCCCGTAGCAGATTCCCTGCCAAAGGCTTCGTTGTAGCATCGTATTTTATCACCAAAACGCCGAAATGTCAATGTTTTAAGGCCTTTCAACCAGTTCGAACCGCTCCTTCTCTTCGCCGTCCACGGTCACTTTACTGCAGAACATTTTCTTCGGGCGCGCCCACAGCACCTTGTCCGCATCCATGGATTGGTAAATCACCAGCTCCTCCAGCGTCTCGCTGTGCTTTGCCACGCCCAGAACACGGTACTTCTTTCCCTTGAAGTGGCGGTATACCGCACCTTCAATGACCCGATCCCGATTCTCATCCACGTAATCGATATCGTTGTAGTCGCACCATTCCGTCGCCACTTTGCGGAAGGCCGCTTCCCGGTAGTGGTCCCAGTGAACGGAGACGTTCAGATCCTGCACCGTCTCCCGGAACAGGTTCAGGCTGTCATCCTGAGAAATCACCTGGAGCAGCTTTGCCCGAAGCACCGGATCGTCCGCATGGCGGGCGAAATCCGTCACCATCTTCTTTTCATCCAGTTCATACCGATCCGGCAGGCGGATGTACCGTTCATCATCGGTCAAATCGATATCCCTGTTTCCCAGAATCTCCCCGTCGATGGTCATTTCCAGATCTCCGGTTTCGGTGTCGTAGTAGTATTCTGTATCCTTCGCCGAAGTGGCGATTGCATTGATAATTTCTTCAATTCTAATTTCCATTCTTCCCACTCCTTTGCTTCCATTATTGGTTTCGAAATTGCTTTCTTTTTAGACTTCTATTGTAGTCTAGAATCCCCGGTTATTCAATACTTCTATGGCATCAAACGTGAAAATGAAAATGAATTTTCCCTACTTCTGCATGGCTGCCCGAACCAGTTCCCGGAACAGCGGATGTGCGGCATTCGGGCGGGATTTGAATTCCGGATGATACTGCACGCCCACGAAGAACCTCAAGGCCGGAATTTCCACCGCTTCCACCAGACGACCGTCCGGCGATGTGCCTGTCACGTCCATTCCCGCCAGCTGAATCGCCTCCCGATACTCGTTGTTGAATTCGTACCGGTGACGGTGGCGTTCCTGAATTTCTTTTTTCCCGTATGCCTGTTCCAAAATGCTTCCGCTGCGAATGACGCAAGGATATGCCCCCAGCCGCATGGTGCCGCCCTTCGGGATGTTGCCCCGCTGATCCGGCATGAAGTCGATGACCTTGTGGGTGCTCTCCTCGTTGAACTCGGCGGAGTCCGCATCCTCATAGCCCAGCACATCCCGGGCAAATTCCATCACCGCGGTCTGCATGCCCAGGCAGATTCCCAGATACGGCACATCGTGCTCCCGGGCATACCGAGCCGCCTGCATTTTGCCTTCCACGCCCCGGACGCCGAAGCCGCCCGGCACCAGAATGCCGTCCACATCCCCCAGAATGGTTCCCGGATCCTGTTCCTCCAGATCCTCCGATTCGATCCAGCGGATGTCCACGTGCACGCTGTTTTCGTAGCCTCCGTGATGCAGCGCCTCTGCCACGGAAAGGTAAGCATCGTGGAGCTTGGTGTATTTTCCGATCAGTCCGATGGTCACATGACCCCGGCGGGATTCAATCCGTTGCAGCATTTCGTTCCATTCGTGCAGATCCAATACCCCCGGATCCAGTCCAAGTTCTCGGCACACGATTTCACTGAAGCGGGATTCTTCCAGCATTACCGGTGCGTAGTACAGCTCCGGCACGTCCTTGTTGCAGATGACGCAATCCGGCTTCACGTTGCAGAACATGGCGATTTTCTCACGGATTTCATCGTCGATATCTCCCTCGGCACGAAGCACCAACACGTCCGGTGCAATGCCCAGGCCTCGCAGTTCCTTTACCGAATGCTGGGTCGGCTTCGTCTTGTACTCCCCGCTGCTCGTTACATGCAGAAGAGGGGTAACGTGGATGAACATGCTGTTCTCCCGGCCCACTTCGATGGCCACCTGACGGATGGCCTCCAGGAACGGCTGGCTCTCGATATCTCCCACGGTACCGCCGATTTCCGTGATAATCACATCCGCATCCGTGGTGCGGCCCACCGTGTAGATGAAGGATTTAATTTCATCCGTCACGTGCGGAATCACCTGCACGGTGCTGCCCAGATATTCCCCGTTCCGCTCCTTGTTCAGGATGTTCCAGTACACTTTTCCCGTGGTGAGGTTGGAATAGCGATTCAAATTCTCATCGATAAAACGCTCGTAATGACCCAAATCCAGGTCCGTCTCCGCGCCGTCCTCCGTGACGAACACCTCGCCGTGCTGATACGGGCTCATGGTTCCCGGATCGATATTGATGTACGGATCCAATTTCTGAGAGGCCACCTTGTACCCCCGGGACTTCAGCAGCCGCCCCAGCGCCGCCGCCGTAATTCCCTTTCCAAGTCCGGAAATAACGCCTCCGGTTACAAAATGTACTTTTTCATCATGCCCTCCCTTTCTTTCCCCGCGCCCCGCGGGTGCCTAAAAACTTCCAAAAATAAAAAGATAAGGTTTTTCCGTCCGGAGAGTGATGAAGAACCCAGGTCCCGTTTCATCGCCACCTTCTCGAAAATTCCTTATATTCGCGCAAATATATTTAAAAATAATACGCAGTTATTATACCAAAATTCGGCCGCCCTCGCAATTGTTTTTCGCCCCGTCATTTTGTTTTTTCAGTAAAACAAAAGGGGCTTCCCCGAAGCCCCTATCGTATTGCAAAATATTCCGGCACTACCAGGTTTTCCGTCCGTCTCCGCTGATGGGAATCACGTCTCCCAGGAAGGTGGGTTCCGGTTCGTACATGCACTTGCCCATATCCTTTGCCCGAGCCAGCACCTCTCGCAGATCTCTCATGGTCTGCCCGCGGTAGGTCACATCCTCTGCCGGAATGCCTTCTACCTCCAGGCCCAACTTCTCGCCGGTGTACAGCGCCCGATACTCGTGGTACTGCTGCGTCACCACAATCATGCTTTTCACCGCAAAAACGCTCTTCGCCCGGTAAACGGATTCGTAGGTGGAGAAGCCCGCGTGATCCAGGAATATGTCCTTTTTCTTCACTCCCGCCTTCAAGGCGTATTCCTTCATGGCTTCCACTTCATTGTATTCCACCTGACCGTTGTCGCCGCTGAACAGAAGTTTCTTCACGATTCCGGCCTTGTACAGCTCAATCCCCCGGTCCAGCCGGTCCTTCAGCATCGGCGACGGCTTCCGGTCCACGTACACCGAAGCACCCAGCACCAGCGCACAGTCTGCCGGCTTGGCCTTCGTGTATCGGCTCTCCTCCAAAGTGGTGAGGTGCTTGCCGCCTTCCTTTTTCACCTGCCGGTCCATTCCCAGGACGATTAGAAGTCCCAGAATGCCCAAAATCACCAGAATCTTTATTATCATCAAAGCTATTTTCCTCTTGCTTTTTTTCTGTATAATCATCTTTGCCCTTTCTTTAATCACAGATTGACATAATATCACATCAATGTGAAGAATAAAAGATGTTTGCCCCAACACTTCTTCATGTTTGACCCCCATGGTATCGGAAGTCCGTTTGTGCTATGATTAGGATGATTTTACAGATTGAAAAAAATCTATCTTGTACCGGAATCGGAAGGAGAAAACAATGTATCGTTTTGCAATATACGGAAAAGGAGGCATCGGAAAGTCCACGGTTACCACTGCCCTGTCCTGTGCCTTTGCTGAAATGGGGCTGCGCGTGCTGCAGGTAGGCTGTGACCCGAAAGCGGACTCCACCTTGTACCTTCACGGCGGTCAGCGCATCGACACCATGCTGGACGTGCTCCGGCAGAAGCGAGATTCGGCGGAGCTGGCGGATCTGGTACATGTAGGATATAAGGACATCGTCTGTGCGGAAGCCGGCGGTCCCACACCGGGCCTGGGCTGTGCCGGGCGAGGCATCGCCGCCGCCTTCGAGGCGCTGGAAGCCCCGAGATGCCCTTCGACATCATCCAACCGGACGTGGTGCTCTACGATGTGCGCGTGGGGGATGTGGTGTGCGGCGGCTTCGCCATGCCCATCCGGGAGGGCTATGCCCACCGGGTCTACATCGTCACCTCCGGCGAGAACATGGCCATCTACGCGGCAGCCAATATCGCCATGGCGGTGGAGAACTTCCGGGAGCGGGGCTACGCTTCCTTGGGCGGCCTGATTCTGAACCGCCGAGATGTGCCGGACGAGCGTGCCAAAGTGGAAACCCTGGCGGCGGACATTCACACGGACATCGCCGCCGATCTGCCTCGGGAAAATGCCATTTCCGATGCGGAGGTTCAAGGCCTGCCGGTGTTCGAGACCGCACCGGATTCGGATTACGTCAATGCCGTTCGGGATCTGGCGCGCAAAATGCTGGCGGATTATGACAAGGAGAACACCCATGATTCAGAAGCTCAGTGATATTCAGAAGGATAATCTCACAAAAAGAAATTCCGCCCTCCACAGCACCCGCATGGAAGGAGCATTTCGTGAGATTCGGGATATGGATTACGAATATTCCGCCGACATCGGGCTGGCCTACGCCTCCCCGGTTCGGGGCGTGTGGAACATCGTCCACATCGCCACCCTGGTACCTCAAGGTCACCAGATTTTCGTCTGTCCTACCAGCTGCCTCCGGGGCGTAGTGCTCACCACCGCGGAGTTGGGCCGCATGGACAAAATGTCCACCATCACCGTAGGCGAAGAGAACATCCTGGAAGGGGACATGGAAGAAATGCTGCAGCACGGGGTGGAACGGGTCATCCGGGAGCTGCCGGAAAAACCCCGCATGATGATGATTTTCACCAGCTGCATCCATCATTTTATGGCGGTCAACTACCAGCGGGTATACAATATTCTGGCAAAAGAATTTCCGGAAATCGATTTCGTGGACTGTTACATGGACCCGATTATGCGCCGCACCAATCCGGTGGTTCCGTCCCTGTGGCGGCAGATGCATCGAGTGCTCCGCTATACCGAAGCGAAAAATCCGAAGCAGGTCACCCTTCTGGGCAACTGCTTCCCTCACGAAGGAGCATACTGCGACCTGGTCTCCCTGCTGGAAGCCAACGGCATTAAGGTCTTGGAGGCCTGCAATTGCAAGGATTACGATGAATACCTGACCATGGCGGAATCCACCTGTAATTTCCTGTTCCACAAGAGCGGCATCGCCGCCGCCAAGGATTTGGAAATTCGCCAAAAGCAGCCGTGGTACCGGATGCGCCCGGGCTACGCCTACGATGAATACGACGAGGACCTGCGAAAAGCGGCGTCCATGCTGGGCATTCCGGAACCGAAACAGTCCTTCCTGGATTCGGAGAAGGCGCGGACGGAGGCGTGCATCCGGGAAACCCAATCCCTGTTGGAAGACACGCCGGTTTCCATCGATTACACAGCGGTGGACTGCCCGTTGGAGCTGACGCAGTTCCTGCTGGATCACGGTTTCAACGTGGAATCCGTGATGGTGGACAACTTTACCGAGTCGGAGGATGTATTCCAGAAGCTTCGGAACACCAAGCCGACCCTTCGTATCTACGAAACTTACGGCTGGAATATCCGGCAGATGCAGAGGGTCCACGCGGGCAAAATCCTGTGCATCGGGCAGAAAAGCGCTTATTTTATGGACTCGGATTACTTCGTCAACGAGGTGGAAAACGCGGGAATGTATGGCTACCGGGGCCTCCGCCGGCTGATGGATCTGATTTCCGACGCCTTCCGGAACCCGAAGCCGATGCGGGACCTGGTTCAAGTAAAAGGATGGGAGTGTGAATGCGGTGAGTGATTATCAGACACATGTTTTTACCAGTACATATACGGCGGACGTTTCCGGTGTCTGCTCGGCACTCTACGAGCTGGGTGGAATGACCGTCATCCACGATCCTTCGGGATGCAACTCCACCTACTCCACCCACGACGAGCCGCGGTGGTTTGACACCGACAGCCTGATGTTCGTCTCGGGGCTGGATGAAATGACGGCGGTCCTGGGGGACGACAACGTATTGATTGACGACGTGACTCACGCCGTTCGAGATCTGAAGCCCCGCTTCGTCACCCTGTGCAGCGGCTCCATTCCCCACATCATCGCCTTTGACTGCAAGGGCGTGGCCCACCTGCTGGAAAAACGCACCGGCGTTCCCATGCTTCCGGTAACCACTACGGGAAACCGTTCTTACGTAGCCGGTGTGGGCGCCGCCCTGACGGAATGGGTGAAACGCTTCGCCGATTCGTTGGAAAGCCCGTATCGCGTCAGCTCTTCGGGAGGCCCGGATTGCTCCGCGAATACTTTAGAGGGCGTTGCCGGCCCGGACGCCGGCGGCGCCGCTGCTCCTTCGGATGCCTTCTCGGTGAACCTGCTGGGCGTAACGCCGCTGGATTTCTCCATTAACGGAAATGTGGACGCCATGCGCAAAGTCTTTGAAGATGCCGGCATCCCGGTGAACTGCTGCGCCGCCATGGGAGAATCCTTTGATTCCCTTCGGCACATCTTCCGCGCTTCGGTGAACGTGGTGGTTTCTTCCTGCGGTCGGCGCCTCGCCCGCTACATGGAACAGACCGCCGGAATTCCTTACGTGGAAGGCACACCCATCGGCGCCTACGGCGCCGCCCGCCTTCCGAAACTGGCAAAAAAAGCGTATGAGAAGAAGCGGGCTTCTTTGGAAGAAGATTCGCATGGAGCCTTGGATGGAACCTCCGGCTCCCTCCGAATGCTGCTGGCAAAGAAAAAAGGAGATTCCGAAGGAATCTGCCTCTGGAAAGGCAATCCGGCGCACGAACGCTGGGACGTCCCGGACGGTCAGATTCTGATTATCGGGGAAGAGGTGTTCGCCCAGTCTCTGGCCGCCGCAATCAACCAATTGACGCCGGATTGCCGCCACGGGCTCCGGGCCTTCGCCGTCTGGCCGGATGTGGACCACGGTTTCCCGGAGGATGTGCTGGCGGAACTGATTCGAAAATCCCGATATATCATCGGGGACCCGTTATACCGAACCATCCCCCACGATTCCAAACAAAACACCTTCGTGGATTTCCCTCACGAGGCCTATTCGGGAAGGATTTTCCGAGATCGAATCCCGGTTTTCATCGGAAAGAATTATGATGTCGCGGAGCTGCTGTAGCAGCTCCGCTTTTTGATGCCAAAAAGCAAAAGGCGCATTGCACGGTACGTGCAATGCGCCTCTCTTCTCAATGATCCTATTTGTCTCAATTATCCTATTTGTGTTCCTTTTCCACCTCGGCCTTGTGGGCTTCGATGACCTTTTCTGCCAGGTGAGCCGGAAGCTCTTCATACTTGGAGAATTCCACGGTGAAGGTTCCTCTTGCCTGAGTCATTGCTCTCAGAACGATTGCGTAATCGAAGAGCTCGGACTGCGGTGCTTCTGCCAGCAGCTTGGTTTTGCCGTTGTCCGTCGGCTCCATGCCCAGGATGCGGCCTCTTCTCTTGTTCATGTCGCCCATCACATCGCCGGTGTACTTTTCCGGAACGGTGATTTCCAGCTTCATGATTGGCTCCAGCAGGCAAGGATTTGCCGCTACGATACCTTTCTTGAATGCCAGGGAAGCGGCAATCTTGAAGGACACTTCGTTGGAGTCCACGTCGTGATAAGAACCGTCGTAAAGAACAGCCTTTACGTTCTGAACCTTGCATCCTGCCAGAGGACCCTTGTCCATGCATTCCAGCAATCCCTTTTCAACTGCCGGAACGTAGTTCTTCGGAATGGAACCGCCGAACAACTCTTCGGAGAATTCGAAGTTCTGCTGAGATGGGGAGAACCGAATCCATACGTCACCATACTGACCGGCACCGCCGGACTGCTTCTTGTGCTTACCCTGTACATCGGAGGAACCCTTGATGGTCTCTCTGTATGCGATCTTCTGCGGGATTACCTTTACGGATACGCCGTATCTTTCCTTCAGCTTTGCACGGATGATACCGATCTGGATATCTCCCTGGCCGCCCAGAAGGGACTGGTGTGTCTCCACATTTCTTTCCAGTACGAAGGATGGATCTTCTTCCATCAGCTTGTGCAGACCCTGCGCCATCTTCTCCTCGTCCTTCTTCTCTGCCGGCTCAACGGCAACGAAGTAGTTCGGCTTCGGGAAGTTGATTCCCGGCATGGTTACCGCTTTTGCCTTGAGGCACAGCGTATCGCCGGTTTTGGTGTGCTGCAGTTTTGCCAGAGCCACCATATCGCCCGCCGGAACTTCCGTTGCGTTCTCCTGCTGCTTGCCTCTTACGAAGAACATGGAACCCAGCTTTTCGGATTTCTGTGATCTCGGGTTGTACAGCTCCTGTCCCAACTTAACCGTTCCGGAGAGAACCTTTGCGTAGGAAATTTTTCCCATAAAAGGATCTGCGATTGTCTTGTAGACATACATTACCGGGTCGGCGCTGACGTCGGTGATGACTTCCACGTCTTCGTTCTTGCTGTTCTTTCCAATATATGGCGCGTGCTTGGACGGAGTCGGCACGTATCTGGCGATGGAACGCAGTACCTCGTCGATTCCTTCGCCGGTGAAGCTGGATGCCTTGATAATCGGAACGACATCACCGTTGGCGATACCATCCATCAGGCCGTTGGTGAATTCTTCATCGGTGAACGGTTCGTCGTTGAAGAACTTCTCCATCAGCGCTTCGTCGGTACCTGCAACCGCTTCTCTCAGCGCATCCTCGTCATCGTCGGTAACCACGGAGTTACCGAACTTCTCACGGAGCTGCTCTACTAGCTTGTCGCAGTCAACACTGTCTTTATCTATTTTTGTGAGGACCATGAATTTAGGTGTATCCGTTTCACTGCAAAGTTCCCATGCCTTCTCGGTACCCACCTGAATTCCTTCGGATGCATCCACCATAATAATGGCCGCACTGACCGTACTCATTGCCGAATCTACTTCGCCAACGAAGTCGAAGAATCCCGGAGTATCCAGGAAGTTGTACTTGTAACCATTGTACTCTACCGGTACCATCGTCGTATTGATGGAATATTTTTTCTCGATTTCCATCTTGTCATAGTCGGACACGGTATTTCCGTCTTCCACTTTGCCCAGGCGGTTGATTACTTTTGTCGCGAGTAATGCCGCCTCCAGAAAGGTCGTTTTACCACATCCTCCATGTCCCAGCAGTACAACGTTTCTGATTTTGTCACTTGAATAACCTTTCATAGTATCCTCCTGTAATTTACAACCGATATGTTTTTTGCCCAAGGGCAAGTCGGTTCACATTGATTGCCTGCCGGCGTTCATCAATACAGGTATATTTAAATACGAAGCCGCAGGCAGTGTTTTTAGAACTCCGCACTCTTTGGAGTTCTTGGGAATGGCAGCACGTCACGGATATTGCTCATACCCGTCAGGTACATGATCATTCTCTCAAAGCCCAGGCCGTATCCGGCATGTTTCACGCCGCCGTAACGACGAAGATCCAGATACCACTCATAGCCGTTTTCGCTGATTCCCAGCTCTTTCATCCGCGCTTCCAGCACGTCCAGACGTTCCTCTCTCTGGCTTCCGCCGATGATTTCGCCCACGCCCGGCACCAGCATATCGCACGCTGCAACGGTCTTTCCATCATCGTTGAGGCGCATGTAGAACGCCTTACAGTCCTTCGGATAATCCGTTACGAAAATCGGTTTCTTGTACACTTCCTCTGTCAGATAACGCTCGTGTTCCGTCTGAAGCTCCAGTCCCCATTCTACCGGATACTGGAATTCCTTACCGGACTTCTGCAGGATTTCAACCGCTTCCGTGTAAGTTACCCGTTCAAAGCTGGAGTTCACGATGTGATCCAAGCGCTCCAAGAGGCCCTTATCGATGAACTGATTGAAGAAGTTCATCTCCTCCGGTGCGTGCTCCAGCGTATAGGTGATGATGTATTTAACCATTGCCTCGGCAAGGTCCATGTCGTCCTGAAGATCCGCAAAAGCAATCTCCGGTTCGATCATCCAGAATTCCGATGCATGTCTCGCAGTGTTGGAGTTCTCCGCACGGAATGTCGGGCCAAAAGTATATACGTTGCGGAATGCCAGTGCAAAGGCTTCCGCTTCCAGCTGTCCGGATACGGTCAGATTGGTTTCTTTTCCGAAGAAGTCCTGGGAGTAGTCAATCTTTCCGTCCTCTGTTCTCGGCAGATTGTCCGGATCCAATGTGGTTACCTGGAACATTTCGCCGGCACCCTCTGCATCACTTCCGGTGATGATTGGCGCGTGAACGTAGACGAAATTCTGTTCCTGGAAGAATTTATGAATTGCATACGCAACGATGCTGCGCACTCTGTATACGGCGGAGAAGGTGTTGCTTCTCGGTCTCAGGTGCGCGATTTCACGCATGAATTCCATGGTATGACGCTTCTTCTGCAGCGGGTAATCCGACTGAGAATCCGCTTCCACCACGATTTCTTTCGCTTTGATTTCAAACGGCTGTTTTGCTTCCGGAGTCAGCGCCAGAGTTCCTCGTACCGTTACGCCGGCTGCCAGATGCACCTTGGAAATTTCGGTAAAATTAGCCAGATTGTCCGCTTCGTATACCACCTGCAGCGGAGTGAAGAACGTTCCGTCATTGATGGACAGGAATCCAAACTGATTCGAACTTCTGTTGCCTCGAACCCATCCGTGGACTACCACTTCCTGATCGCCGTACTTCTCCTTGTTTCTGAATAATTCCCTGATTTCAATATCCTTCATGGGTATATTCCCCTCCTAATTATAAATCGTATTGTGTCTGCTTACATAAATTTAAGCTTCCAGTTATGATTATAACATAGAGCATATTTTTTAGCTATATAAAAAGGGGGCGTGTACATACCATAATTTACAATATTTTTATCGAAATCCGATGACAAATTTTACTTGAACATCATTTCTCGGAATGCTACACTTTTAAAGTCAATAAAATCAAGCAAAGGAGGCGAAATATATGGACGGTTGTGACAGTCGAAGTCGAAAAACATATAATGATGGATTGAGACTTGGAATCGGTTTCAAGTGTCTGTAAGTGCGCCATTTTTTGAAATATATTGCAAGCCGGAATCCATCGTTATGAGCGAATTCACAACTTCTGATTGTGTAACGGTCGATGTTACGATGGTTTTTTTATGCCCTTTTTGGGCGAAAAGAAGGAGGCTTACAATGATGAGAAAAGAAATTTTGAAAGAACCGATCAGCACCGAGAAGATTCCGGCAATCATCCGGCAGTCCCCGTCGGTGGAGGCGATGCAGGAACAGCTGCGGGATTACCACGACCACGATATCGCGCAGAGCTTCGAGCACCTGAGCCGGGCGGAGCGGAACCTCCTGTACACCGGACTGGACGCCCAATCCCTGGCGGACATCATCTCCTACATGGACAATCCGGCGGACTACATCGGAGAGATTGTCATCGATAAGCTGGCGGATGTGATCAACGAAATGGATGCTGATGATGCGGCGGATCTGTGGGAAGACATCGACGAGAGCGTTCAGGTGAAGCTTTTTCCCATGCTGAAGCCGGAAACCCGCCGGAACATCCGGCTCATTAACTCCTATGATGAAGATGAAATCGGCAGCCTGATTACCACCAATTACATCTGCATCCGCCGCAGCCTGACCATTCGTCAGGCCATGCACGAGCTGGTGAAACAGGCGGGGGAAAAGGACAACATCTCCACGCTGTACGTGGTGGATGACAGAAAGTGTTTCTGCGGCGCCATCGATCTGAAGGATCTGATCATCGCTCGGGAAAACGTGGCCCTGGACTCCATCATCAGCACCGCCTATCCGTACCTGACGGACCACGACAAAATCTCGGACAGCATCGAAGCGATTAAGGATTACGCGGAGGACTCCCTGCCGGTTCTGAACAAGGATAAAAGAATCATCGGCATCATCACCGCCCAGGACGCAATGGAAGCGGTGGACGATGAGATGAGCGAGGACTACGCAAAACTGGCCGGCTTGTCCGCAGAAGAAGATCTGAACGAATCCACCAACGACAGCATCAAAAAGCGTCTCCCGTGGCTGATCATCTTGCTGTTCCTGGGCATGGTGGTTTCCTCGGTGGTAGGGGCCTTCGAAGGTGTGGTGGCCATCCTCCCGGTGGTCATTTGCTTCCAGTCCCTGATTCTGGACATGGCCGGAAACGTGGGCACCCAATCCCTGGCAGTGACCATCCGAGTGCTGATGGACGAGAACCTCAGCGGCGCGGACAAACTCCGGCTGGTGGTCAAAGAAATGAAGGTAGGCTTCTGCAACGGCTCCCTGCTGGGCGTCATGACCTTCCTGGTTCTGGGCATCTACATCGCCCTCTTCAAGGGCTATGCCATGGGCACCGCCCTCCTGATTTCCGGCTGCGTGGGCGTCTCCCTCCTGGTGGCCATCATCATCTCCAGCCTGGTGGGTACGCTGGTGCCTCTCCTCTTCCATAAAATCAACATCGATCCGGCAGTGGCGTCCGGCCCGCTGATTACCACGGTGAACGATTTGGTGGCCGTGGTCACCTACTACGGCCTGGCATGGCTGCTGCTGATTGAAATTTTTCAAATTATATAGTATGTGCGTATGTCGGCAGGGAAGCAGCGGCATTCTATTCCTATTGTCGTTATCACACGCTTAAAATCCCATATGCCTAGAATTTCGAGGCGAGTTCACGCTTTTTTGTCCGAAAAACGAGATTTAGCGTGAACGGTTTTTGCCAGATTTTCAAGATTCTAATTTTTGTTCACGCTAAAAAGCCAATTACCTTCAAAAAGCGTGAACGCTTTTCAAGGCTTACATCTCTACGCAGAGCATCATCCGGGTAAAACGAAAAAAACAGAAAATCGTTCACGCTAATTTGCAAGATATGAAGGATTAGCGTGAACTCATGTCGAAATTCTAGGCATATTAAACTTTCTGTTTCGGGTATCTCTAATCTCTGAGAAATGGAAGACCAAGAAAAGAAGGGCGAACGGCGCGCTGCAACAGCGCTCCTTTCGCCCTTCTTTTAGATTCATAATATTAAAGTGGCCGGTCTTGCCGTTCCATCTCGTTCACCTTCTTGTAGGCAGCCACATCCAGCGCCACGATGAACACCAGGAAAATGATGGTCCAAATCGGCTCCTTCATGGACGCGCAGAAATCGTAAAATCCGTGCAGCAGCATCGGAATCCGAATGGCGTTGCGAAGATGTTTTTTCCGCAGGGGCAGATTCCCGTGCACTTCGCAGTATTTTGCCAGGCTGAAGGAAATACCCATGTAGATGGCAAAGATGCAGTGGCCCGGGATGGAGGTGACCGCACGGACTCCCGCCGTGGCCATTCCGTACTCCATCACGTAGAGCACGTTCTCCGCGGCGGCAAATCCGATGGATACCGCTACCGCGTAGACGATGCCGTCGAAGGTGTAGTTGAAGGCCGGGTGGTTCCAGGAACCCTTCTTTAGGGCGAAATACTTCACCCCTTCTTCCACCAATCCCACGCAGAAGAAATTCTCCACCAGGATGAACAGGGTGGTTTTCGGGGAGATGACGCCTCCCACCAGACTAATCAGAAAGCCTTCCAGAAAGGCCGCCGGAACGGTGGTCAGCACGCCGAAGATCAAGAGCTTTACGATCAGGCCCCCCGGCTCCTTTTCCACCTTGTCCAGCTTGTAGATTTTAATCATCAGAAACAGCGGCGGCAGCAGCGCTGCCAGCAGTAAAATTGTCATTTCCGGTGGTTCTCCTTCCATTCTTTCAGCTGCTCATAGCGAGCCTTGAACCGTCCTCGTTCCCCTGCTCCGTTGGGTTGTAGTACTGCCGATCCTTCAGAGAATCCGGTAGGCACTGCATGGCGGTGACTTTTTCCTCGAAATCGTGGGCGTACTTGTAGCCCTTTCCGTAATCCAGCTCCTTCATGAGCTTAGTGGGTGCGTTTCGGATGTGCAGCGGAACCGGTTCCTGCAGGTGCTGCCGAGCATCGTCCCGGGCGGCGAAATAGGCCGTCTCCATGGCGTTGGACTTCGGTGCCAGGGACAGGTAGATGATTGCCTCCGTCAGGTGTACCGAGCATTCCGGCATGCCGATGAAGTGGCAGGCCTGGTAGGCCGCGATGGCAATCTCCATGGCCCGCGGGTCCGCCAGACCCACATCCTCTGCGGCGAAACGGGTCACCCGCCGCGCCACGTAGAGGGGATCCTCCCCCGCTTCCAGCATACGCGCCAGCCAGTACACCGCCGCATCCGCATCGGAATTCCGCATGGATTTGTGCAGGGCGGAAATCAGATTGTAGTGCTCCTCCCCATCCTTATCGTACAAAAGCATTTTCTTGGAGGTGCACTGCTCGAAGGTGTCCCGGGTCACCGTAATGCGCTGGCCTCCATCTGCCTCCGTATAGTAGTCTCCGTTGAGAATCAGCATTTCCAAGGTGGTCAGCGCCGACCGGGCATCGCCTCCGGAGAACACGGCAATGGCCCCCAGCATTTCATCGGTGATGACGATATCCTTGTCCCCGTAGCCTCGGGGATCCCGGATGGCCCGTTTCAGCAGATCCACCACCTCTTCCTTTTGCAGGGCCTTCAGCACGAATACCTTGCAGCGGGACAGCAGCGCCCCGTTCACCTCAAAGGACGGATTCTCTGTGGTGGCGCCGATGAGAATGATGCTGCCCTTTTCCACAAAGGGCAGGAAAGCATCCTGCTGCGCCTTGTTAAAGCGATGAATCTCGTCGATAAAAACAATGGTCCGCTCGCCGAATCTCCGGCTCTGCTCCGCCTCCTGCATCACCTGGCGGATTTCCTTAATTCCGCTGGTCACCGCACTGAAGGTGATGAACCGGGACTGGGTGGTGTTGGCGATTATTTTTGCCAGAGTGGTCTTTCCCACCCCCGGCGGCCCCCAGAAAATCATGGAGGTCACCCGGTCGTTGGCAATCAGATTGGAGAGCACCTTGCCCTTTCCAATCAGATGCTTCCTCGACCGACGCACTCTCACGTCCGAGGACGCAGTCGTTCCGCCAGCGGCTCGTTCGCCGTCGTGTCCACATTGTCAAACATCGAAATCTGATTCAATCTCTAATTCCTTTCGTCTTTAGAAGTAACTTACCTTTACGCTCTTTCCCATTTCCGAAGGCACTGGGACAGCTCCTCCACAAGGGACATCTTCACGTTAAAATTAATGCTCACGTCCTGATGGGCCGGATTCACCGCACGGCCCACGAAGAAGTTGATATCCGTGGCCTCTTCAAAAAGGATTCGGCTGATCAGCGCCGAGGCATCGTGCTGCACGCTCCATTCAGTGTAGGACTCGTCCCGAGAGACGTAGTCCTTGGCGTATTTCAGCACCTTGTCAATCGTCACCACGCCTTCCGTCACCAGGTCCACCCCGTCGATTTCCGACATCGGCGGTGCCCCTTTCACGTTGTACTTCGAGCTGGTGCGAATGCTCTTGCCCAGATATTCCGCCGCAATGGATGCGGTGGTTCCGCCGCAGACGATGTGTTTGCCCTCTTTGGAAAAGAACAGGGACATCATCCGATCGCAGTCGTCCCGGTTCGCTGGCGGTCCGAAGATTAGATTCACCTGAGACCGCTTGATCACCCGCACGATGCAGGCCGTGGTGTCGTCGATGGGCTTGCCGTCATACAGCTTGTTGCACTCCTCAATCAGGATGGACGCCAGGGTTTTGGCGGTATAGCCGATAGGGGAGATGGTTTCCATAAAATCCCCGATTTCCTTTTCCGTCCAGTTCTTGTTGTAGCTCAGCGTGTCGTTGGCCCCCGGGCAGCCGTCGCTCATGGCGATAAAAATATCATTTTCCCGCAACGGGATTTTCGACTGATAAATTTTCTTTCCGTCGATGATGCTCTCAATCTTCGGATAATCCACCACCTTGCAGTCTCGAATCATGATAACCAGCGGGTTATCGTATTGAATCAGGCTCATGGTCTCATTCTCGATAATGTGCATGATGGTGAAGGTGGAATAGGCCACCCCGTACTCCGAGCTGATGGGAAGGGTGGCGGCGATGGTATTCACGCACTCCTCCAGGGACAAGCCATGAGCCATCATGGTGGAAATGATCTTTGCGGTGAGGGTGGACAGAATGCTGGCTTTCACACCGCTCTTCAGTCCGTCCGCCAGCACCACCACTTTGGAATCGTTGTTCTCCTGCTGCACCACATCCACATGGTCCCCGCACAGATACTCTCCGTAATGGTTGATGCTCTTGTATCCGATGTCAACGCTTAAATCATTCATCTTTCATGGACTCCTTCAGGTTCGTCAACGCAATCTTCGTCTCCGCTGCCGTCTCTCCCAGCAGGGATGCAATATCCTGAACGATACGCATCTGCTTCTCCACCACCTTGTCCGCAACTTCGGTGGTCTGGCGCCGCATTTCCGCTTTCTTTTCCCGCTCTGCCGCTTCATCGCTCACGTCCTCCAGCATACAGAACAGCATCCGGTAACTCTGGTCATACAGCACCTGCTCCTCCACGTACCGGTCGTACTCCGCCAGGTATGCGCACTGGAATACGCTCTTCCGGCTCTCCAGGGCATCCAGGAACGGCTTCGGATCCAGCAGTGTTACAATCTGGGATCCCAGCACATCGGACGGTCTGCGGATGTTCATGATTCGGCAGGCCGCCGGGTTAATCTGCTGAATCTCCAAGCGCTCGTTCAGCACCAGCAGTCCGTTCGGCGTGTTGTCAAAGATGATGTTGGAGAAGTTTTCCGCCTTTTCCTTCAGGTACGGCAGGCACATCTCGATTTCCGCCTTTCCCTGATAGATAGCGATGGCTTTCTCCCGACAAGTATCGTACCCACAGGTACCGCAGTTCAGTTCGTCGGACGGCTTCTTCTTTCCCATTTTGCTGAGAATTTCCTGAATCTTCCGCTCCGTCGGCATATCCTTCATGCCCTCCAGAATATCGTATCGTCTGGAAAGCTCGCTAATCTCCGGTTGCTCCACCGGGAAGTCCTTATCTCCCGCATACCGGGTCACCGATAGATAGTCGGTGATGAACCATGGATGGTATTTCTCCATCACCGGTCCGTTCACGCAGCTTCCCTTGCAGGCGGACATTTCCATAAAGCAGTTGTTCACACGTCCGGCCGCCACATCTTCCAGAGCAGCGATGCAATTCTCGATTCCGTCCACAGCCACGTATTCGTACTCCGGATCCCGGTCCTTCATGGTTCGAAGGATGCCCGCCACCGTCGGGAAGATGCGGGCCAGGCTTTCCGGATTGCTGTCCACCTTCTTCTCCAGCCGGACGTTTTCCTTCTCCAGCCATTCTGTCAGCTCCTCAAAGGTCAGGGCCGCGTCCACGATTCCCGGATACCGCTGTGCCTCGTCCTTCTTCGCCACACAAGGGCCGATAAACACGGTCTTGGCCTCCGGATTCCGGCGCTTGATGTCGCGGCAGTGGGCCTGCATCGGCGAAAGGGTATCCGCCAGATATTTAATCATCTCCGGATAGTGCTTCTGAATCAGCAGGTTAACGGACGCGCAGGAAGAACTGATTATCACCGGTTTCTGCTTCTCGTGCACCAGGCGTTCGTAATCTGTTTTTACCATGGTCGCTCCAATCGCCGTCTCTTCCACATCTGCAAAACCCAGCTTCTGCAGACCTTCCCGCATCGCGTCGATGCCCACGCCGTCGTAATTGGCAATGAAAGAAGGGGCCATGCTGGCGATTACCGGCTCTCCGCTCTGAATCATCACCTTGACCTTCTCCACTTCGCTGACAATCTCCTTGGCGTTCTGCGGACAGACTACAAAACATCGGCCGCAGAGGATGCATTCGTCGGCGATGATGTGGGCCTGATCGCCGGAAAACCGGATGGCCTTCACCAGGCAGTTTCGAATGCATTTATAGCAATTCTTGCAATTGGATTTCTTAAGAGTAAGGCAATGTGCCATGACTGCTCCTTTCCACAAAACATCGTATTAGTAAATTATATAATGTAATTATCCGCCAGATTCCGCTGCATCAAATCCGCAACGGTCACGCTGTCCAGATAATTCTCAATCAGCTCGTCCAGCTTCCGCCACATGGGAAGAGTACGGCAATCTTCCACCCGGTCGCAAGGCTCCGAACAGAGCTCCACGCAATTGACCGGCGCCAGAGTTCCCTCCGTCAGCCGCAAAATCTCCCCCAACGTACAGTCCTGAGGCTCCTTCAGCAGCCGATATCCGCCGCCCTTTCCGTGAACCCCTTCCACCAAGCCGCCCTTCGTCAGCAGTGGCATGATTTTCGTGATGTATTTCAGAGAGATACGCTGGCGATTTGCCACATCCTTCATGGGAATATACCCCCCGTTGGCATTCTCCGCCAAATCGATAACCACCCGCAAGGCATAACGCCCTCTCGTTGAGACCAACATTTTACACCCTCCTACTCAATGCTAATCCGTTTCAACTGGAATATACCACAAAGGGCGCTGTCCCGCAACCTTCTTGCAGAACAGCGACCCTCTTCATCTTTCCGTAAAAATAATTTCGCCTCGGCTTTCCTTATTCCGAAAACAGCGGTGTGGACAGGTACCGATCTCCCGTATCCGGCAGCAGTACCACGATGGTTTTTCCTTCGCTCTCCGGTCTCTTTGCCACTTCCACTGCCGCAGCTACTGCCGCACCGGAGGAAATTCCCACCAGCACGCCTTCATGTCTTCCCACTTTGCGGCCGTATTCAAAGGCATCCTCGTTAGATACCGGAATGACCTCATCGTACACCTTTGTGTTCAGCACGTCCGGTACGAAACCGGCACCGATTCCCTGAATCTTGTGCGGGCCGCCCTTTCCGGTAGTCAGAACCGGAGACGATGCCGGCTCCACCGCGATGACCTTTACCTCCGGCTTTTGGCTCTTCAGGTATTCACCCACGCCGGTGACAGTGCCGCCGGTGCCCACTCCGGCAATAAAGTAATCCACTTCTCCATCGGTATCCCGGTAAATTTCCGGACCGGTGGTCTCTCTGTGTGCCGCCGGATTGGACGGGTTCACAAACTGTCCCGGAACGTATCCGCCCGGTGTTTCCTTCGCCAGTTCATTGGCCTTCTCGATGGCTCCGGTCATACCCTTGCTGCCATCGGTAAGTACCAGCTCTGCACCGTACGCCTTCATCAGCTGGCGCCGTTCCACAGACATGGTCTCCGGCATCACGATGATGATTCGATATCCTTTTGCCGCCGCAATGGCTGCCAGGCCGATACCTGTATTTCCGGAAGTCGGCTCGATGATGACAGAACCTTCTTTCAGGTCCCCGCGAGCCTCCGCATCCTCGATCATTCTTTTTGCCACCCGGTCCTTTACGGATCCTGCCGGATTGAGATATTCTAATTTTGCCAGAATACGCGCCTTCAGCCCCAATTCCTTCTCCAGATTCGTGAGTTCCAGAAGCGGCGTACCGCCGACCAGCTGATCGGCCGATGTATATACTTTTGCCATGATTCGATCCTTTCTCTCATGATTCATTTTAAAATTATTATAATCGGGAAGGTCGATCGAATCAACCTTCCCCGCTCCCTAATCTTTCGTATACCCCTATACGAAACACCCCTATTTCACTGCGGCAAAACCCTTTTCCAGGTCCGCGATGATGTCGTCGATATGCTCTGTTCCGATGGACAGACGAATGGTATTTTCGTGAATGCCGGCGTCTTCCAGCTCCTCCGGTGTCATCTGAGAATGAGTGGTAGTTGCAGGATGGATGACCAGAGATTTCACATCTGCCACATTGGCCAGCAGGGAGAATATTTCCAAGTTGTCGATGAATTCAAATGCCTCTTTTCTTCCGCCTTTAATCTGGAATGTGAAAATGGAAGCTCCGCCGTTCGGGAAGTATCTCTCATACAGCGCATGGTCTGGATGATCCGGCAGCGATGGGTGGTTGACCTTCTCTACCTTCGGGTTGTTCAACAGATATTCGATGACCTTCTTCGTGTTCTCCACGTGTCTCTCGATTCGGAGGGACAGTGTCTCGGTGCCTTGCAAAAGGAGGAATGCCGCGAATGGAGAAATGGTAGCCCCGGTATCCCGGAGGAGAATCGCTCTGATATATGTGGCAAATGCTGCCGCACCTGCTGCCTCCGTGAATTTAACGCCGTGATAACTTGAATTCGGTTCCGAAATCCATGGATAGCGTCCGGAAGCGGCCCAGTCAAAGGTTCCGCCGTCCACGATGACGCCACCCAGGGTGGTTCCGTGACCGCCAATGAATTTGGTAGCGGAATGAACCACGATATCTGCGCCGTGTTCGATCGGACGAATCAGATACGGTGTGCCGAATGTATTATCGATGACCAGCGGCAGCCCGTGCTTGTGGGCAATTTCCGCCAATGCTTCGATATCCGGAATATCACTGTTAGGATTTCCCAGGGTTTCAATGTAAAGTGCTTTCGTATTCTCTTTAATTGCCGCTTCTACTTCGTCCAGCTTGTGTACGTCCACCAGTGTGGATTCGATGCCGTACAGCGGAAGGGTGTGCTCCAGCAGGTTAACGCTGCCGCCGTAAATGGTCTTCTGAGCAACGATGTGTTCGCCCTTCTGTGCCAGAGCCTGGATGGTGTAAGTGATTGCAGCGGCGCCGGAGGCGACTGCCAGTCCTGCAACGCCTCCCTCCAGTGCGGCGATTCGATCTTCGAAAACGCCCTGGGTGGAGTTGGTCAGCCTGCCGTAAATGTTTCCCGGATCCGCCAGACCGAAGCGGTCTGCCGCATGCTGACTGTTATGAAAAACGTAAGATGTGGTGGCGTAGATTGGAACGGCTCTCGCATCGCTGGCCGGATCCGGCTGTTCTTGTCCTACGTGAAGCTGCAGTGTCTCGAATTTGTAATTATTATTGTTAGCCATTGTTTTTTCTCCTTGTTTCTACTATCGTCCAGTCTTTTGTTTGCTCGGGCGCTGCCCGTCCGGCGTTTTTTCTTTTGCCTACTTACTAGGTTGGTTGGTAGCATTATAATAACTCCATCCGGGTCTCCCGTCAATTTTCAATAATAAATAGTGGGTTATAGATTGTTATTATATCTTGAGGCCGGGCCGGCTTTTTCAGATTCCCGGCCCCTCGGTTCGCGCTCAAAAACCGAATTCATTGGCTTTGCGGGGAGGCAGGCGCGAACTTTTCTTGTGCACGGGCCGGCTTTTCCTTTTTCCCGGCCCCTCGGTTCGCGCTCAAAAAC
>ENA-OQDA01000171-OQDA01000171.1-human-gut-metagenome-genome-assembly--contig:-NODE-171-length-28377-cov-3.581168_pt1 | contig 28377 bp, 30 predicted proteins | sample MGYA00242771_ERZ504603 | MGnify/ENA primary metagenome ERZ504603 (study PRJEB26092, sample SAMD00036328) | human gut metagenome | host: Homo sapiens | study: EMG produced TPA metagenomics assembly of...
GTCCATGCGCACGATGGGCACCCCGGCGTCCACGCCGGGCATCTCGTCGAGCAGCACGCGCAGCTCGGCCTCGACCCGCTGCGTGCCCGCGCCGAACTTCTTGAGGTAGGGGCTGCCGCATTCCGGGCACACGGGCGGCGTGGGTATCCGATAGCCGCAGTGATGGCAGATCAGGAAGTTGCCGCGTTCGTGGTACGTGAGCGACGTGGAGCACGAGGGGCACTCGGGCACGAAACCGCATTCCCGGCACAGCAAGAATTTCGCGAAGCCGCGCTGGTTGAGCAGCAGCACCGCCTTGCGGCCGGCGGCCAGCTCCTCCTCGAGCGCGCGGGCCAGCGGCAGCGCGAACATCGAACGCGACCCGCCGCTGAACTCCTTCGCCATGTCCACCACCTGCACCTCGGGCAACGGTTTGCCGTTCGCGCGCTCGGGCAGGCTCACCTGATGCCATGAGGGGTTTTTCGCGCAGGCGTGCAGCGCCTCAATGGAGGGCGTGGCGCTTCCCAGCACCACGGCGGCCCCGGCGCGCCGCGCCATCCACACAGCCACGTCGCGCGCATGGTAGCGCGGCGCGCTGTCCTGCTTGTAGGAACCTTCGTGCTCCTCGTCGATGACGATGAGACCGAGGTTCGAAAGCGGCGTGAACAGCGCGCTGCGGGCGCCCACGACCACGCGCGCCGCACCCGAGCGGATGAAATCCCACTGGTCGTAGCGCTCGCCCTGGCTCATGCGCGAGTGCATGACGGCCACCAGGTCGCCGAAGCGGCCGCGGAAGCGCGCCACGGTCTGCGGCGTCAGCGATATCTCGGGCACGAGCACGCACGCCGTGCGCCCGGCGGCCAGCGTCTCCTCGATGGCCTGCAGGTACACCTCGGTCTTGCCCGAGCCGGTGACGCCGTCCACGAGCACCACCTCGCCCTCGCCGCGCGAGCGCGCCGCGTCGATGGCCGCGAGCGCATCAGCCTGCCCCCGCGTCAGCGGCGGCTTGGGCGAGGGGGTGAAGAAGCCTGCGGGTTGGACTGCACCTGCGGGCTGGAGCTCGCAGGTTGGACGGCCGCTGGTTGGCGCAGTGAGTCAGCGAGCGTTTCCGCAGCGCTTGAGCCGGGGTCGGATGGCGGAAACGTGGCGCACTTCGGTGCGCGAGCCTTCGTCGACGGCCGTATATCGGGCGTTGCGGGAAGCCGCGGCGTCGGTCCGTTCCGTCGGCCTGCCGGCCGACGGAGCCTGGAAGCCCCGCATGCGACGGCGGTGCTCGATGCGCACGACGCCCTGCTTCTCCAGCGCCTTGAGAGGCGACGACACCGCGCCGAACTCGGCCGTCAGCTCGGCCACGCGCAGCTCGCCGCGCTCGAGGGCGGCCGCGATGGACGCCTGCTTCACGGCGTTCTTGCGCGGCTCGAAGTCCGCGAGCGCAGGCCCCGGCACCACCCAGCGGTCGTCGACCTCCCCCACCGTCGGCTCTTCGAGACGCCAGTAGCCTCCCTGCGCGCGCACCATGCGCGGCACGCCGCCGGGCGGCGTGAACAGGCGCACGCACGACGACAACGGCGCGATGTAGCGTTCCGAGAGCCACTGCGCGCACGCAGCCCCCTCCTCGTCGAAGTACGGGCGGCTCACCGCGCGCACGATGCCCTTGAGCTTGGCAGGGTCGAGACCTGCGGGCCAATCGCCTTCGGCGCGCTCCTCGATGCCGATGACGAAGCCGACGGCCTGCCGCGGCCCGAACGGCACGAGCACGGCGCAGCCGACCTCGATCGGCTGGTCGCCCGCTTCTTCAGGGACGGCGTAGGTGTACGGCGCGTCGAGCGCTGCGTGGGTATGTCCAAGATGACGGATGCGAGTTTCATGCCCCCAGTATATCCCAACCCCGAGCTGTCGCAGGAACCCTACCGCTCCACCGCAGGAAATCCCTTGGCATCCTGTTCGCCCCTGCAGTCGAACACGCTATCCGCTGTTAAACCAGGATTGACATGCACCGCCGCACGCCGCTTCCCCTGTCGGGCGGCTGGCGATCGGGCGAGACGAGCGCCTGGTCGATGGCCGAAGAGGGCTTCCGAACCGCCGGCGAGTTTTCGAGGGACGAGCCGACCTGGGCTATGTCAATCTTGGTTTAACCGCGGAACACGCTACCGTTGACGAAAAACCATCGGATTCGGAAGTTCTTAAGCGAACCTCAAGCGCACAGAGAAAGCTCCTGTCGAATAAGGACAGGTCACCGGAAAGATCACTTTCGATATCGCGCAACGAGCTCGACCGAAACGCACGATCTCTTCCGAATTCGCCGACTTTTCGCCATTTCGAGCCCGGTTCGCCGTCAAACCTGAGTTGTCATCGATCCTTCGCCGTCGAGCCGGGATCGGAGGGGGCCCGGCCGGGCGGCGCCGCTCCCGGCCGGGCGGCGGGCGACGGGATCCGTGGGCACGAATCGACCACCATGACAATGTTGCCTTCGGCGAACTCATATTGCGACGGTTCCGAGTTTCAGCGACCTGGGCATATGTCGAGCGCCTTCCCGGAAACCCGGCGCGAACGGCTCGAAACGGCTCGAAACGACCCCCGAAATTGTCACGGACGTCGATTCGCGCCCACGATCCCCGCTTTCCCTGCTAACCCTGGTTCAACAGCGAAGAGCCCGGCTGGCAGCACGAAACGGCACGCGGGAGAGAACGCGGGACAGAAACCCTTCCAGACCTGCCAAGCGCCTAGCCGAACGCTCACGCTTCACGCGAAGCGCGATACCCCCCCTCAGGGCACGTCCCGCGCGCCGCAAACGCGAAACCGCCCGCTGCGCGATCGCAACGGGCGGTTCGCCACAAGCTTCTACGGTTGTCGCTTACGCCAGGCCGCAAGCCTTCCGCAGCTCGTCGGCCTTGTCGGTGCGCTCCCAGGTGAACTCGGGAAGCTCGCGGCCGAAGTGGCCGTAGGCGGCCGTCAAGCGGTAGATGGGGCGGCGCAGGTCGAGCGCGTCGATGATGGCGCCCGGACGCAGGTCGAACGTCGCGTCCACCGCGGCCATGATGTCGGCCTCGGGAACCGCGTTCGTGCCGAACGTGTCGATCATCACGCTGACCGGCTTCGCCATGCCGATGGCGTAGGCAACCTGCACCTCGCAGCGCGCGGCCAGGCCCGCGGCCACCACGTTCTTCGCCACCCAGCGCGCCGCATAGGCCGCCGAGCGGTCCACCTTCGTGCAGTCCTTGCCGGAGAACGCGCCGCCGCCGTGGCGGCCCATGCCGCCGTAGGTGTCGACGATGATCTTGCGGCCGGTGAGGCCCGCGTCGCCCATGGGGCCGCCCACCACGAAGCGGCCGGTGGGGTTCACGTGGATCTCGGCGTCGTCGGCCAGCGCCACGCCCTCGCGCTCGAGCACCGGCTTCACCACGTTCTCGACGATCTGGGCGCGCAGCTCGTCGTGGGCGATCTCCTCGGCATGCTGCGTGGACACGACCACCTTCTCCACATGCACGGGGCGGCCGCCCTCGTAGCGCACGGACACCTGGGTCTTGCCGTCGGGGCGCAGAAGCGGCATAGTGCCGTTCTTGCGCACCTCGGTCAGGCGCTCGGCCAGGCGGTGGGCCAGATACACCGGCATCGGCATGAGCGTGGGCGTCTCGTCGCAGGCGTAGCCGAACATCATGCCCTGGTCGCCCGCGCCGACGCGCTCGTAGGGGTCGCCCTCGTCCAGGCCGTGCTGGGCCTCCCAGCTCTCGTCGACGCCCTGCGCGATGTCGGGGCTCTGGTCGTGGATGGCGTTCAGCACGCCGCAGGTGTCGCAGTCGAAGCCGTACTTCGCGCGGTCGTAGCCGATGTCGCGCAGCACCTCGCGCACGATGGCGGGCACGTCGACGTAGGCCTGCGTGCGGATCTCTCCGGTGACGATGACCATGCCGGTGGTGGCCATGGTCTCGCAGGCCACGCGCACCTGCGCGGGATCGGCGGGCTGCCCGCTGGGAGCCACGTAGCCGGCGGCGGCCAGCTCGATCTCCTTGGCCAGGATGGCGTCGAGCACCGCGTCGGATATCTGGTCGCACACCTTGTCGGGATGACCCTCGGTGACTGACTCGGACGTGAACAAATAGGTAGAGCATTCTTCGGCCATACGTTCCTCCTTCATCGCTGTAGGCCGGACCACCTTGGCGTATCCGCCAGGTTGGTGTCGGGATCACAGAGCCAACTCTCTCCCCCGACTCTTGATAAAACAGAGAACCGTGCGAAAAGCCGGAATCCCCATGAAACCTTGCCGATGGTACCCCGAAAGAACCGTCCGCGCAATACGAGAAAACCCCGCATGCGCGCAACCCCCACGACCGCGCCGTTCGCATGCGCGCGCGCCCCGGCGAAGCGCGCTCCGCACCGACGGCAACGCCCCGTCGGCTGCGCTCGCCCGCCCCTCGACCGAGCCCGGAAAGATTCCGTGACGTTGCCGTTCATGTGGCGATACGGCAACTTCCCCGATCGCGGCGCGCGGCTCGTGGTAGACTTTTTGGTTGAAATCCAGCCTCCGCCCCGAGCACGTCCCGCCGCTTCGGGAGCGGCGTCCCGAAAGGATCGCCATGCCAACCAACGCCGACTACACGCGCGAGTACTTCCAGATCATGGACGCGCTCGGCGGCGACGTCGCCGGACGTCGCGCCGCCTACGACTACATGCAGAGCTCCACGGCCATCGTGCACCACCGCGTGGTAGCGTGCTCGTTCATCCCCCGCCTGTTCAATAGAAAAACCTACGACACGATGAAAGAGACGGCGGAAACCGCGCACCGCATCCTCGTCAAGGTCATCGAGCGGTACCTGGCCGACCCCGAGTACCGGCGCGCCTTCGACTTCGACCCGCGTCTGGAAGAGCTCATCCTGCTGCCGCGCGGCTACGACTCGGTTCTGCCGTTCGCCCGCGTGGACACGTTCCTGGACGAGGACGACTACCGGGTGAAGTTCTGCGAGTTCAACGCCGACGGCTCGTCGGGCATGAATGAGAACCGCGAGATCACCACGTCGGTGGCGCAGTCAGAAACGTTCAAGGAGTTCGCGAGCCGCCACCAGGTGGAGGGATGCGAGCTGTTCGAGTCGTGGGTGCAGGCGTTCTTGGACATCTACGCCACCTACGCCCGCCGCGTGGAGAACCCGCGCATCGCCATCTGCGACTACCTGGAGAACGGCGTGGTGGACGAGTTCCACATCTACGCCGACCTGTTCCGCCAGCGCGGCGTCGAGTGCGTGGTGGCCGACGTGCGCGAGCTTTCCTTCGACGGCGAGGCGCTGCACGACAAGGACGGCCAGCGCATCGACGCCATCTGGCGGCGCTGCGTGACCAACGACGTCATCGACCACTGGGACGACTCCCAGGAGCTTCTCAACGCGGTGCGCGCCGAGAAGGTGGCGCTCATCGGCAGCTTCGCCGGGCACATCGTACACGACAAGCAGATATTCAAGGTGCTGTTCGACGAGCGGACCCTGGAGTTCCTGGACGGCGACGAGATCTCGTTCATCGAGGAGACCGTGCCGATGACGGCCTTTCTGGACGACGACTACATCAACGTGCCGCAGATCCGCGCGAACAAGGACGAGTGGATCATCAAGCCCACCGACCACTACGGCGCCGACGACGTGTACGCCGGCTGCTACGTGTCGCAAGAGGAATGGGAGGGTCTCATCGACAAGTTCGCGAACGGTCGCGCGGGCTCCCCGTTCATCGTGCAGCGCTACATCCGCCCCTTCAAAACCGAGACGCTGCCGCCGGACACGGGCATCGACCAGCTGACCGACGACGAGGTGTCCGACGCCCCGAAGCTGTACAACAACCTGAACGGATTGTACCTGTACGACGGCGTGTTCCAGGGCGTGTTCAGCCGCCTGGGGCCGCTGCCCACGATCTCGAGGACATGCAGGGCATGACCGCCGCCACGATCTGGGTGGACTAGGAACTCGCGCCGGCGGGCGGGGCGCCCTGCCGGCGCAGCATGCCGCGGGAACGTCGCGAGAAGAGAGAGACGAGAGATGACCGATCTGATGAACAAGCTCGCCGCCGTGGTGGCCGCCGCGTCGCTGGCGATCACGCTCGTAGCGGCCGGGTTCGCCGCATGCGCGGCGTTTCCGCAGACCACCGAGATGCTGGCCGAAGCGTTCTCCGGCAACGGCAACCCGGGCACGCCGTTCTCGCACGACGAGCTGGTGCAGGCGGCCGTCGCCACGCGCGACTACACCGTAGGGTCGAACGACCGCGAGGCCGTGTTCTCCATGCTGCACGCCATCAACGAGAGCGCGGGCACCCCCTACGCCGACGCCGCCCCTGACGAGCTGGCCGCCGCGCCCGAGGAGTACACGCTGCCCGCCGACGCCCTGTCGCACCTCGACGACGTGTACCACGTCGTGGCGGGCGCGCGCATCGGGCTCATCGTCGTCGCGCTCGTGGCCGTAGCAGCCTGCGCGCACATGGCCGTCCGCGTGGGGGCGCCGTGCGCTCGGCGGCGTGCTCATGGCGGCGGGCATCGCGGTCATCGCGGTGTTCGCGCTTCTGGCCGCATGGGTGGTCGCGGACTTCAACGGCTTCTTCGCCGCCTTCCACTCGCTGTTCTTCGCGAACGGCACGTGGACGTTCTCCTACGACTCGCTGCTCATCACCATGTACCCGCCCGAGTTCTGGATAGGGATGGGGGCGGTGTGGCTCGCTGCGACGGGTCTGCTGTCCATCGCATCCGTCGTCGTCGGCGCCTTGCTGCGCCGCAAACGGGCGTAGGGCGCCCCTCCCACCTGCGAAGCCGCGCAGAACCGACGCGGATCTAGCGGAAATGCTACGCGGATCTAGCCAAAACCCAGCGCGTTTCCAGCGCTCAAATCGGTATATTTTTAGTATTTGAACTGGTAAGATGTCATTCGTTTCGCAGTCGGCCCCACCGGGAAGGAGCGACATGACCTTGTACCTTGCCGATGCGCCGGCCGTCGAATACTGGAGGAGAGCCGATCCGAGCGCGAAGACCCGTGCGAGGGCGGCCACGCCGTTCGGACAGGATCGCGAGACGCCTCCGTTCAGCGCCTCGGACCTCGCAGCCCTCGAGGAGGCGGGGGTCGGATGGCTCTCCGAGCCAATCCACCTCCTCGCGCCCGATGCGTCGTCGCGCCGTCGATGCAAGAGGACGAAGCTCCACGTTTGCTCGCATCGATTGCCGGAGCGATCCTTCGTCAAGCTGTCAAGCCGCGTGATGGTCGCCTCGCCCGAGCTCACCTGCCTGTCGATCGCGCCGTCGACGCCGTTCCCCTTGCTCGTCGAATTCCTGTACGAGCTCTGCGGACGATACCGCCTGCCCGACGGCCGAGGAGGCGACGCCGTCGAGCTGCCGCCTGCAACGACCGTCGCCGGCATCGAGCGCTTCGCCGACAAGGCTCGAGGAGTGCGCGGAGCCGCCGACGTGAAGCGGGCCTTGCGCTACGCGTGCGACAACTCGCTGTCGCCGATGGAGACCGACATCGCGGAAACCATGGTATTCGATCCGCGCATGGGAGGCTTAGGCCTGGAGAAACCGCAGCTGAACCCGCGTTTCGAAGTGACGAGGAAAAACCGCCGTGCGCTGCCGCAATCGGCGTACCTTCCCGATCTGTTTTGGCCCCGCGCGAACATCTCCGTGGAATACGACAGCGACAAGCACCATCGAGGCGACCGAAAGGCCTCCGAGGACGCCATCCGGCGCAACGGCATCGAGCACCTGGGCACACGAGTCGTGACCCTCACTTGGGGGCAAGCTCGAAACTACTACGAATTCGAACGCGTCGCGCTGCTGGTGGCCAGCGCCCTGGGCAAGAAGTTCGGACCGGGCTGGGACGCATGGGCAAACCGTCGCATCGAGCTCCACCGCTTGCTGGTGCAGCGATAGGCGAAGCGAGCGCTATGAAAGGCGACCGCCCCGCCCCTCTCCCCAGCACCCCTTGCGCAGCGCACGGAAAGCCGAAACGGGGACAAGTCCTTGAGTTGTGCGCGCTCGCGTCATCGAAAAGGGCCGAAAAACACCATGTGCCCGACTTATGCGCACCTCTCAGGGCACCGAAAAGGAAAAAGTATGACTTGGTTAATTTCTGACCTGCGGTTTTCTCAAACAGAGGGTTCGCACCACCTCCTACAAGGGGCGTTTTCCCAAAGCAGAGGTGCACATAAGTCCGGCACATGGGAGAAAACGCGGTTTTTCGCGGCAGGGGGCCAATCGGGCGGCTCCTCCGCCACCCGGAATGCGGGATTCCGGCCCGACACGACCGAGGCCCGACGCGCCCGCATTGAAGCGCGCGCCAATGCGCCGCGAGCGCGGCGGTCGAGCATTTTGATGAGGATGCGGCGCGCGCGGTTTGCGGCTTGAGCCAGGTTGTCTATACTGGCATTCGCCCCCGAAACCCTGTTTCGAGGACTTGAAACGAGAAATCATCCAATCTGGAGGATCACCGCAACCATGACTGACGAGAACAAGAAAGTCCGCGTGCGCTTCGCACCTTCCCCCACCGGCCGCCTGCATGTGGGCGGCGCACGAACGGCCATCTACAACTGGGCGTTCGCGCGCGCCATGGGCGGCGACTTCATCCTGCGCATCGAAGACACCGACCCCGAGCGTTCCACCGAGGAGAACGTGCAGGTCATCCTCAACGCAATGAAGTGGCTGGGGCTCGATTGGGACGAAGGCCCGACGTGGGTGGGGGGCCGCCGGACCCTACTTCCAAACGCAACGCACGGACACCTACGCCGCGGCGCTCGAGCAGATGAAGCAGCGCGGCAGCGTGTACCCCTGCTTCTGCACGAAGGAGGAGCTGGACGCCAAGCGCGCCGCAGCCGAGGCGAACGAGGGCGGCTACGCGGGCTACGACCGCACCTGCCGCGACCTCGACCCGGCCGAGGCGGCCAGGCGCATCGAGGCCGGCGAGCCGCACGTGTGGCGCCTGCGCGTGCCCGCCGAGCGCGGGGCCATCGAGTTCGACGACGCCGTGTACGGCCACGTCAGCTTCCCGGCCGAGGTGATGGACGACATGATCGTCGTGCGCACCGACGGCTCCCCCACCTACAACTTCGCCGTGGTGTGCGACGACGCGAACATGGGCGTCACGCACGTCATCCGCGGCGACGACCACCTCTCCAACACCCCGCGCCAGATCCTCATCTACGAGCGCTCGGGTTCGACGTGCCCACCTTCGCCCACCTGTCCATGATCCTGGGCCCCGACGGCAAGAAGCTGTCGAAGCGCCACGGCGCGGCCAGCGTGGAGGAGTTCTGCGAGCGCGGCTACCTGCCCGACGCCATGGTGAACTTCCTGGCGCTCCTGGGCTGGTCGCTGGACGGCGAAACGACGCTCATCGACCGCAAAACCCTATGCGAGCGCTTCAGCCTCGACCGCGTCACGAAAAAGGACGCCGTGTTCGACGAGACGAAGCTCGATTGGATGAACGGCCAGTACATCAAGGAGATGGGAGCGAACGCCTGGGTGCAGGCATCGAAAATATGGCTTGCCGAGGCTCGGGTTGTCGGCAAGACGGGAGAGCGGGCCGAACCGTCCGCGGAAGTCAGCGAAACGCTTCGCGGCGAACCCGTCTACTCTCCTCTTGCACTTCCCGACGATTCGGTTCATCGGGCGGCTTTGGCCGACATCGACGTTCGAACCGAATGGTACGCAAGGCTCTATCCCCTGCTTGCCGAACGCGAGACGCGCCTAACCGATGCCGCCGAAAAACTGCCTTATATGTTCTGGGCCCCGAGGTGCGCGAGCTCGACGAGAAGAGCGTCAACAAGGTGCTGAAGAAGGAGGGCGCGCGCGCCGACGAGGCCTTGCGCGCCTGCCGCGGCGTGCTGGCCGACGAGAACGTGGCCTGGGAGGCCGAAGCGCTGCAGGAAGCGTGCCGCGCCGAGGGCGAGCGCTTGGAGCTCAAGCCGAAGCTGCTGTTCCAGCCGTTGCGCGTGGCGGTGTGCGGCAACATGGTGTCGCCGCCTTTGTTCGAGAGCATCGAGCTGCTGTCCCGCGAAGACGTGCTGGCCCGCATCGACTACGTGACGAAAGAGGTGTTCGGTGGCTGACGCCCCTGACAACATGCCCGAGCAGGCCGACGGCCCCTCCGCCGATACGGAGGGCCGTCCCAACCAGATCGTCGTGCTGCGCGACTACTGCACCCGCGTGCGCGGCGCCGACTGCAGCCGCTGCGCGCTGGCCTGCCCGCACGACGCGATCGGCTTCGCTGAGGACGGCCGCCCGACCATCGACGCGGACGTCTGCACGCGCTGCGGCATCTGCTTAGGCATCTGCGACGCGTTCTCGTCCTCGCGCGTCACGATGATCGACGTGCACGCGCGCATCCGCCGCATCGCGCTGCGCGGCGAGGACGTGGTGCTCACCTGCAAGGAAAACGTCTTTCCCGGTCTGGAGCCCGCCGCCAACGTGGTGGTGCTGCCGTGCCTGGCATGCCTGTCGCCCGAGTTCTGGACGCTCGTGCTGACGGAGAACATCCCCGTGCGCATCGCGGCCGACCTCGCCTACTGCGCCGACTGCGAGCGGGCGGGCGAGATGGGCGAGATGCTGTACGCCCACGCCGTGGAGACAGCCGAGGAGTGGAGCGGCGCGAAGGTAGGCTACCTCGACGAGATCCCCGAGAAGGAGAACCTGGTCCGCGACCTGGCGAACCCCGAGGGCGTCGACCGCCGCAGCGCGTTCACGAACCTCGTGAGCGACGTGGGAGACATCGCGTCGGGCAAGCGCCGCCTGCGCAACTCCGACGTGCTGCAGCAGTTCTACGAGCGCAAGGAGCGCGCACGAGCCCGGGCGCGCCTCAACCTCGTGGACGGCGTGCAATTCAACGACTTCGTTCCGCAGGGCCGCACGAAGCACGTCATGTGGCCGAAGCGCCAGCTGCTGCTCGAGGCCATCGACCGCAACCCGGATATCGCGGCGCGCGTGCCCGTGGTGCTGTCCGAAACGGATCGCAGCCGCTGCACGAACTCGCTGGACTGCGTCGCCGCGTGCCCCACGGGCGCGCGCTTCCCCAGCCCCGAGAACGGCAAGCTGTCCTTCGACGCGCGCTACTGCATCGGATGCGGCCTGTGCGTGGACGCGTGCCCGCAGCAGGCGATCGAGCTCGTCGAAGCCACCGCGGCCGTATTCCTCCCCGACGAAGACGAGAACCCGGAACCCCCGACCGATTAGCCCTCGAGGCAAGGAGCATCGCATGACCGCACCCGAGCAACCCGCCGACGAACGCGACGACCGGAACGAGCCCGGCGGCCTCGACGGCCGGCAGAACCCGCCCGCTGCCCCGACGGGCGGCGCTCCCGTGCCCCCTCCGCTGCCGGGGAATGCGTACGCTCCTCAGCAGCCGCAACCTCAACAGCCCCCCTACGGCATGCCCCATCCTCCGTATGGCCAGCCCGCGCAGCCGCCGTACGGAGGCCAAGCCCCGCAGCAACCTTACGGCCAACCGCCGTACGGTGCCGCACCCCAGCCTCCGTACGGCTACCCGGCGCAGCCGCCCTACCCCGCCGAGCCCGCGCAGCCGAAGAGGCGGGCGTGGCCATGGGTGCTCTCGGGCTGCCTGCTCGTGCTCCTGCTGGGCATCGGCGGCTGCGTGGGCTGCGTATCGTGCGCCGTCATGCTGGACGACCGCTACGGCAGCCCGTACGAATACGGAGGTTCCTACCTCTTCGATGATTACGGCTACAGCTTCCCCTTCGACGGTTTCGACGGCAGCTCCGGCGGCAACTCGAACGGCTCGGGGTACCACACCTACGAGGCCATCAAGGAAGCCGCCGGCGACCTGCCGAGCGAAATCGCGGACGGTAAGTGCTCCTCGGGCGTGTACCGCGTGGGCGCAGGCCAGGACATCGAAGCGGGCCGCTACTTCTTCGAGGGCAGCATGGACGAGGAAGGCTACTTCACCGTGTTCGCGAGCAACGGTTCGTCGGGCGGCTACGACGTGAAATCGGTTTTCACGTATTTCGGCAACTATTTCGCAGACCTCGAGGAAGGCGACCTTGTCGTGTTCATGGGCGCGGGCGACGACCGCATGTACCCGGCCGACCAGGCCAACTTCAAACCCGAAGCGCCTTACAAGAGCGGGCTGTACCATGTGGGCACCGACATCCCGGCGGGCGCCTACGCCATCACGGTGCAGGACGAGGCGGCGGCCGTTGCCGACCAGGACAGTGCGGCCTACGTCATGAACAGCCTCAACTTCGACGGCGATACCATCATCGACACGAAGTACGTCCTGAAAGGCGGCACCCAGACGGTCACGGTGAAGGACGGCGAATGGCTGGAGCTGTTCGCCGCCGTCGCCACGCCGGCGGAATAGGAGGCGCGCGATGCTTTCCGACGATCCCACGCTCGAGGAGATCGAGGCCGTGTTCGCGAACGATCGCTTCGCCACCGAGGCGGCGGGCTGCCGCGTCGTGTCGGGCGAGCGCGGGCGCGCCGTATGCTCGATGGAGCTGGCCGACGTGCACCGCAACGCGATGGGCAACGTCATGGGCGGGGCCATCTTCACGCTGGCCGACTTCGCGCTGGCGATATGCTGCAACATCGGCGAAGAGCCCACCGTGTCGGTGGACTCTTCCATCAGCTTCTTCCGCTCCACGCAGGGCGCGGCGCTCACCGCCACGGCCGTCTGCGACAAGCCGGGCCGCCATCTGGGATTCTACACCGTCACGGTCGAGGACGACCTCGGCAAGCAGATCGCGAAGATGACCGCCACCTGCTATCGCTAGCCGCGGCTCCTCGCGCTTCCGCGAGATAGGGGGACGGACAGGCAAACCCTACGCGTAGCCGTAGGGTTTGCGCAGGTACACCAGGAAGAACATCGTCAGCACGAGCGCGCACGCCTCCGCCACGATGATGGCGCTCCACACCCCGTCGATGCCCCACACGATGGGCAGCAGCATGACCGTGGACGTTTCGAACACGAGCGTGCGCATGAAGCTGATGAGCGCCGATACCTTGCCGTTGTTGAGCGCCGTGAAGAACGCCGAGCCGTATATGTTGAACCCACACACGAGGAACGCCACCGCGTAGATGCGGAACCCGTGCAGCGTCATGGCGGCGAGCTCCGGATCGTAGCCCACGAACACGCTCACCAGCGGCGCCGCCAGCAGCTGCGAGGCGGCGAACATCGCGGCGCCTGTGGTTCCCACCAGTATGAAGCTCTTGCGGAACAGCCCTTTGAGCTCGGTCCGGTTCTGCGCGCCGTAGTGATAGCTCACCACCGGCCCTGTTCCCATGGAGAAGCCGAAGAACACCGCCGTGAAGATGAAGTTCACGTACATGATCACGCCGTACGCCGCCACGCCGTCGGCGCCGGCCAGCATCATGAGCTGGTAGTTGTACAGCATGCTCACCACCGACGCGGCCACCTCGGTCATCAGCTCCGACGAACCGTTGACGCAGGCCGTCCCCAGCGCGCGGAAGTCCACCGCCGGGCGCATGAAGCGAAGGCGGCTCGTCTTGCTGCGCGCGAAGAACGCGACCGATACCGCTGCGGCAAGCGCCTGGCCCGCCGCGGTCGCAACCGCGGCGCCCGCTATCCCCCAGCCCAAAACGGCGATGAACAGGTAGTCCAGCACGATGTTCGTCACACCCGCTGCGACCGTCACCGCGAAGCCCACCTGCGGCTTCTCCGCCGCGATGAAGAAGCTCAGGAACACGTTCTGCACGATGAACAGGGGCAACGCCACCAGCAGGATGCGCCCGTACAGAAGGCCTTGCTCTAAAAGACTGCCTTGAGCGCCCAAAAGGAGCAGCACCGGCTCGAGCGCTGCGGCGCCTACCGCGATCAAGACGGCGCCCGCCACCGCCGCCGCGATCGTTATGAACGAGAACAGGCGGTTCGCCCGCTCGGCATCGCCTTCGCCCATCGTCTTCGCCACCAGGGCGGCGCCGCCCGTGCCCAGCATGAATCCGATGGAGCCCAGCGCCATGGCCAGCGGGAACACGAGGTTCACGGCCGCCAGCGCCTCCTTGCCGGCGAAATTCGACACGAACAGGCCGTCCACCACGCTGTAGATGGACGTGAATATCATCATGGCGATGGAGGGCAGTGCGAAGCGCACGAGGCGCCCGTAGGTGAAATGGTCGGATAGCTTGATGGCCACGACGATCACCGTCCGTCCGGGTACGGCAGAGCTTCCACCTGCTCGCGCAGGAGCTCAAGATGCAGATGGGTCAGCCGCAGCAGCTCTTCGCTGTCTCGCGAGCCCATCGCAACGAACGCGGCCGTCTCGGCTTCCGCCACCGGCCGGACGCGCTCCTCCACCAACGCGCGACCAGCCTCGGTAAGGTGCAGGTGCGTGCCGCGCCCCTGCTCCACCCGAAGCTCCACGAAGCCCGTGCGCTCGAGCTTATGCACCGACGAGTTCACCGTCTGCTTGGTCAGGCCCGACGCCACGCACACGTCCCGCTGCAGACAGCCGTCGCCCAAATCGTCGAGCCAGTACAGGATACCGAAAGCGCTGTCGGACAGTCCCATCTTCACGGCTATGTCGTGGTACAGCTCGTTCTCGAGCCTGAACAGGTTGTTGTATTTCCGATTCGCACGGTCGTTGCGCGTATCCATGTCTCGCTTCGCTCCTTAACGAGTCTGATTTCGTACTCGAGAAAGTATAAGTACGATATCAGACTCGTAAAGAGGGTTCACGAAACCATCATGCGCTCGCAGTCGTAGGCTGCCGGCTTTTCTAGGCGAGCGAAGCGCAACGGCCTGTCATCCTGAGCGGAGCGACCGCAGGGAGCGCAGTCGAAGGATCGCGCGCGGCGCCAACCGTGAGACTTCCAGCTATCGCCGCACGGGATCCTTCGACTTCGGCGCTGCGCGCCTACGCTCAGGATGACAGGGGCCGCTATACGGACTCGACCCGCTCGAAGAAATCGCGCGCGTTCCGGAAGAACACCTTGTCGGCGATGTCGCGGCCGAACTCGCAAGCCAGCAGCTCATGCAGCGCGCCGATGCGGTCGCACGGTTCCAGCCAGCTGGGCACGTCGCAGCCATCGTAGTCGCTGCCCAACGCCAGCACGTCCTCGCCCGCCGTCTCCAACACATGGTCGACGTGACGCAACACGTCGTCGCGCGTCGGATCGGCCAGGCGATCGGTCAGGAACTGCGTGCAGAAGTTGAGCCCCGCGATGCCGCCGCAATCGGCCAGCTCGCGCAGCTGCCAGTCGGCCAGGTTGCGCGGATGCCCGCACACGGCGCGCGCGTTCGAGTGCGAGGCGGCGAAAGGGCGCCTCGCCGTTGCGCACACATCCTTGAACCCCGCGTCGTTGAGATGGGATACGTCAACGATGATGCCGCGGCGCTCCAGCTCGCCCACGCATGAGCGGCCGAAGCCGGTCAGCCCGTGGCTCGTGTCGTTGCCGCTGCCCAGCGCGTTCGGTCCGTTCCAGGTGAGCGTCACCATGCGCACGCCCGCGTCGGCCAGCGCGTCAAGGCGACCCTCGGCTGCGCCGTCGTCCTCCAGAAACGATGCGCCTTCCACGGTGAACACGGCTGCAGTTTTGCCCGCGGCGAGAGCGGCGTCGGCTTCGGCTATCGTGCGCGCTTGCGCCAGCTTATCGCCGCAGCGTTCCAGCTCGCGCTCCAGCACGGACTGCACGCGCCGGAACAGCGTCCAGGCCTCGTCGCCGCGCACCTCGTCGGGGATGAACGCCGCAAAGCACTGGCACCAGGCGAACCCTCCCGTGCGCGCAAGCGAGACATGGGCATCGTTGTCGGCGAGCGTGGCCATGCGGTGCGCGGGAATGCGCGCGTCGTGCGCGGCGAAGCCGCCCGGCACCGACGCGTCGCCGTGGAACGCCAGCCGGTCGAGCGTGTCGCAGTGCAGGTCGAACACCCGCAGGCGATCCGCCGGCACGGCCTCTTCGCTCGCGAGCCGCACGGCGTCCTCCTCCGTCAGCCCCTCAAGCGTCATGAACAAACCCATCGCGCATCCTTCCTCGTCGTATCCCGGGCCGATAGAGCAAAAGCGGCGCAAATTCGCGCAGCATCGAATCCGGCCCGATCGATCCCGATCATCGTAGCAAAGACGGCGTCCGAGAAAATGTCGTCCAGGCGAACGCGCACAAAACGAAGACGGTCGCGAAACGCGTGGCGCCCTTCGCCGGCGTGCCGCGAGCCATTGCGCCGATGTGAAATCCGATTGGAAAGCGTGCGTCGGCTACCGAGAGCATCTCGAGGTTTGGACGCAAATCGACTCCCATGACACTACGAGGGCCGGTTTGACCGAAGAAGAGGTACGCTGGTTTTTCGCCATCTGGGGCTTTGCTCATACCAGATGACGCAACGCCAAGGAGATGCGCTTCGAAACTGTCATGGGCGCCGTTTTGAGCCCAGCAACCGACACGCCCCGCTCCCCGCTTGCCCTTCCAGCTGCAAAGCGTTATATTTAACCATATTGTTAAATTATTGCGGAGAAGGACGATGGGCATCCAGGAGACGTTGAAAGCGCTGTCCGACCCGGTGAGGAGGGATATCCTCGAGCACCTCAAGCACGGACGCATGCCGGCCGGCGACATCGCCGACCTGTTCGACATCTCCGCACCCGCCGTGTCCCGGCACCTCTCGGTGCTCAAGAACGCCGGCCTCGTGCGCGACTACCGCGAGGGCAAGTACATCTTCTACGAGTTGAAGGCGTCCGTGCTGGAAGAGACGCTGCTTTGGATCGCGAATTTGAAGGAGCAGGCAGAATGAAGAACATCCGTAAGGTTATCTACGCTCTGATCGTCCTCAACCTCGTCGTGGACGCGGCGTTTCTCGTGCTCGCGCCCGACCAGGTCGCCGTGCATTTCGGCGCGAGCGGCGAGGCGGACCGCATCGGAAGCAAGTACGAGCATCTATGGTTTCCCGCGCTGGCGCTCGCGTTCGGCCTGGGGCTTCCGTTCATCGCGAAACGAAGCGACGCGCACGACGGCGACAAGCTCTTGAAGGCCGATGTCGTGCTCTTGGCCCTGATGGCGGTGTTCTCGCTGTTCGTGTTCGCGGACGGGCTCTCCAGCAGCGGCTCGCCGTTCGCAGCACTCGACCTCAACGTGGGAAGAGGCGCCGCCCTCGTCGCGGGCATCGCCTTCGTCATCTGCGGCAACATCATGCCGAAATCCGATCGAAACGAAGCCTTCGGCCTTCGCACGCCCTGGAGCCTGAGCAACGACGAGGTGTGGCGCAAATCGCAGCGTTTCGGCGGGTACGCGATGATCGCCTCGGGCGTGCTGACCGTCGTAGCCGGGCTCGCACTGCCCATGAACTTGGTCATGCCCGCCATGGTGGCCATCCTCTTGGCGGCAGCCGGCGCGAGCATCGTCGCCTCGTACGTGTACTACCGAAAGCACTACGACTTCGCCGAGTGACTCTCTTCAACCGCCTGCGCGCCGTCTTGCCGGACGTTCGGCTTCTCCCCTGTCACCAGGAAAATCATCGCGATCATGAGGGGCGCACCCCGCCAGGCTGCGGCGCCGGTGAACGCGGTGCCTAGCCACAGCGTGGCGAACAGCGTGGCGCTGACCGGCTCGACAGCGCCCAGCAGGCTTCCCTGCACCGACCCCACCACCGACACGCCGTGTAGGTACAGCGCGAACGCCGCGAACGTGCCCACTAGCACGAACGCTGCGAACACGGCCGCGCCTGCAGCATCGAGCGCCGGCAGCGCGAGCGGCTCGCCAAGCGCCACGCCGCTGAAGTACACCGCTGCGGCCACGATACCGCCGATGAACATGCCGATGCCCGTGACCGCGAAGCTTCCCCAACGGGCGAACAGCTTCTTCGGGTACATGATGTAGAACGCCACCGACAGCCCGTTCGCGATACCCCACGCCAGGCCCATGAGCGGCAGGTACAGCGCGCTGGGGTCACCCTGCGTGGCGATGAGCCAGGTGGCGATGACGGCGGCCGCAAGCCCAGTCACCTCGCGCCCCCGCGGCATCCGTCGAGTGAGCACGCAGGTGAACAGCATGACGAAGGCGATGCCGGTGGTTTGCAGCACGGTTGCGGTGCCCGCGTTCGTGTAGCCGATCACGATGGTGTACGTGATCTGGCACAGGAACAGCCCCACGCCGCCGAACACGGCCAGCTGACCGAGCGTGCGCCGGTCGCCCAGCATAGCCGCAAGCTGCGCGCGGTTGCGCACGAGCAGCACCAGGAGGAACACCGCCCCGGCGCCCAGCATGCGCACGGCCGTGATGAACGAGGGCGTTATGTCGTAGTTCGCCAGCAGGAACTGGGCGCACGCGCCCGAGAACCCCCACAGCCCCGCGCCCGTGAGCGCGCACAGCACGCCCCGCAGATGCCGCCGCCGAAACACCGCCGCGCCCTCAGCGATCCCTTCCCTCATTTCGCCAGCTCCTCCAGGAACTCGGCTACGGGGGCCAGGAGGTTGTCGCCTTCGTCCAGCTTGAAGTAGCGCAGCGGCAGCGACAGCTTGCGCTTGTCGGCCAGGTAGCGGCCGCCAGCACGGCGCAGACCCGTCATCTTGTCGCGGGGCACGTCGATGGGCTCCACCACCAGCTTGCCCGCCGTCACCGACACGGTCTTGATATGGTGCTCGTTGGCGTAGGCCTTGATGCGCGCCTTCTCCAACAGGTTCTTCGCCGCCTGCGGCATGTCGGGGCGCTTGTCGGCCAAGTCGGCACGCACGTCCTCCACGGCCTGCTCGGTGGCGGCCGAGGCTATCCTGCGATACCACAGCACGCGTTCGTCGGCGTCCGGCACGTACTCTTCGGGCAGGTAGGTGTGCCCCGGCACGTTCACCGTGATATCGCTGAGCGCGGGCGGCAGCGCGTCCATGGCCTTGAGGTCGCCTTCGCGCGTGGCGCTCACGGCCTGGTTCAGCATCTGCGCGAACAGGTCGAAGCCCACTGCGGACATGTTGCCCGACTGCTCGGCGCCCAGCAGGCTGCCCGCGCCGCGGATCTCCAGGTCACGCATGGCGATGCGCATGCCGCTGCCGAGATCGGTATGCTCGTTCAGCGCGGTCAGGCGCGCGGCCGCCTCCTCGGTGAGCTCCATGTGCTCGGGGAACATGAAGTAGGCGTACGCCTGCGTGCACGAACGGCCCACGCGGCCCTTCAGCTGGTACATCTGCGCCAATCCGTAGCGCTGCGAGTCCTCGATGATGAGCGTGTTCGTGTGCGGGTTGTCGATGCCGCTCTCGATGATGGTGGTGGCCACCAGCACGTCCAGCTCGCCGGCGCTGAAGTCCTCCATCACGCGCTCCAGCTGCTCCTTCGACATCTGCCCGTGCGCCACGCCCACGCGCGCCTCGCCCGCGGCCGCGGTGACGCGCCGCACCGCCTCCTCCATGGAGCGCACGCGGTTCGACACGTAGTACACCTGGCCGCCGCGCGCCAGCTCGCGCCTGATAGCGCCGCTCACCACGTCGGGATCCCACTCGCCCACGTGCACTTCCACGGGACGGCGCTCGTCGGGCGGCGTGAGGATGAGGCTCATGTCGCGCACGCCCGACAGCGACATCTGCATGGTGCGAGGGATGGGCGTGGCCGACAGCGTGAGCACGTCGATGGACTCGCGCAGGTTCTTCATCTGCTCCTTGTGGCCCACGCCGAAGCGCTGCTCCTCGTCGATGATGACCAGCCCCAGGTCGTGCGGGTTCACATCGCGCGACAGCAAACGGTGCGTGCCCACCAGCACGTCCACGTCACCTTCCTGGAAGCCCTTGAGGGCGGCGGCCTGCTGCGCGGGCGTGCGGAAGCGCGAGAGCACCTCCACGCGCACGCCGAACGGCTCGCAGCGCTCCTTGAAGTTGGTGTAGTGCTGCTGCGCGAGGATGGTGGTGGGGCACAGCACCATCACCTGCTTGGAGTCCTGCGTCGCCTTGAACGCGGCGCGCAGGGCCACCTCGGTCTTGCCGAAGCCCACGTCGCCGCAGACGAGGCGGTCCATGGGCTTCGCCGACTGCATGTCGGCCTTCACGTCCGCGATGGCGGCCAGCTGGTCGGGCGTCTCCTGGTAGGGGAACGCCTCCTCCATCTCGCGTTGGGCCGCGGTGTCGGGCCCGAGCGGTAGCCTTGCATCGGACGCGCGGCGCGCGTACACGTCCACCAGGTCGAACGCCAGCTTCTTCGTGGCCTTGCGCGCCTTGGCCAGCGCTCGCGACCAATCGGCCGTGTTCAGGCGCGTGAGGCGCGGGCTCGCGCCCTCCGGCCCCACGTAGCGCGTCACGCGGTCGAGCTGCTCCACCGGCACGTACAGCTTGTCGCCCTCGGAGTACTCCAGCAGCAGGTAGTCGCGCGCGGTGCCGTCCACGTCGCGGCGGACCAGCTCCTTGAAGTAGGCCACGCCGTGAGCGGCGTGCACCACGTAGTCGCCCGGCTGGTACGGGAAGGTGATCTCGGTGATGTCCACGTGGCGCGACGGCCGCGACGTGGACGCCCCCTGCGTGTCCGACAGGCTGACGATGGCCAGCTTCGCCTTCGGGATGATCATGCCCAGGGGGACGTCCACGTCCACCACGTTAACCACGCCCCGCCGCAGACGGCGCTTGGCGATACCTTCCAGTTCGTCGGCGTCCTCTTCCGCGTCCAGCGTCTCTTGGATCGGCAGACCGTGGTCGACGAACGCCAGCTTCATGTCCTGGCGCGCACGGAAGTTCGACGCGCTGAACACCACCGTGTAGTCGGTGTCCACGAGGCTGCGCAGCCGACCGAACAGCTTGTCGGGATGCCCCGCCACCTCCACGCGCTTCACCGGCAGCTCGTCGTCCACGTGCCCGCCCACGCGCATGATGGACACGTAGGTTGCGCGCTGCCCCTCGCCGAAGCTCACGGCCCCGGGCTCGGCGTACAGCCCGTCCACGGGGATGCTCGATCCCTTCGCGCGTCCCGCCGCGTCGTCGTAGGCGTGGCTCATGTCGTCGAACAGCGAGCGCGGCTCCAAAAGCACGCTCAGCGCGCCGGGGCGCACGTAATCGCCCAACGTGGACGTGGTCGCGTACAGGTACGGCAGCAGCATGTCGGAACCGTCGAAGCGCAGGCCGCCGTCCAGCTTCTCCAGCACGTCGCGCAGCACGGGGTTCGTCGCGGCCGGCCGCTCCAGCTTCTGGCGCGCGCGGGCGAGCCCCCGCTTGGAGCACGAGAACTCCACCACGGGGTAGATGCTCACGTCCGGCAGCGCCTGGATGGTCTGCCCGGTGGTGGGCACGATGCGGCGGATCTCCTCCAGCTCGTCGCCGAAGAAGTCCAGCCGCACCGGGTACACGAGGTTGCCGGGGAACACGTCGATCGTGCCGCCGCGCACGGCGAAGGTGCCGGGGCCGTCCAGCTCGCCGGTGTTCCGGTAGCCGCGCTCCTCCAGCGCATGGGCAAAATCCTCGAACTCGGTGACGCTCGCCGCCTGAGCGCCGGGCATGGCCGCCAGCTCGCGGCCCGCCGAAAGCGCCACCGGCACGTGCACGTCGGAGCCCGCCGGCGGCAGCGCGCGCACGAGCGCGCGGGCGCTGGCTACCACCACGACCTCGCGGCCGCTGGCCAGCGCGTGCACGGCCTCCATGCGCCGTGCCACCTGCGCAGGGTCGCTGGGCTTCGGCACGAAGGGGTAGTCGCTGCGCTCGGGGAAGCGCATGACGCGCTCGTCGCCCAGGTAGGCCGCCAGGCTGCGCGAGAACGCCACGGCCGCGTCCTCGCCCGCCACCACGACGAGCGTCGGCTGGGGCCTGTGCGCGAACCGCGCCGCCACGAGGAACGGGCGCGCCGACGAGGCCACGCCCAGCGTGCCGTCCTCGCCCGCGTCCAGCTTGCCCCAGAACGCGTCGAGGCAGCCCGATTTCTCCAGGGTGAACGTCAATGAATCGATGAGCATGGCGCGTCCTCTTCCGTATGCGAACAGCACGAAAAGCCGCGATTCGCGGCCTCGTGCAAGGTTTCTGCCTGCCGCCCGCGCAGGCGCGAACAGCGCAGACGATTCTACCACCCGAGGACGCCCTGCACGATGCCCGAAGGCGCGCATGAAGGAGAAACCATAGGCAGGCGGAGCGCGCCAGCGCATCGAAGGAACGCGGGTGCATCGACGGGTATGACTGCGAGGGGGCGGACGTTTCCCTGGGCCTTCCCGACGGTGCGGCGTGTGCCATTGTACAGGCGCTTAAGGATAAGGGGCTGATCGACGAGTACCGCGTGTGCAAATGGGAGCAGCGTCAGCCGAAACGGGAACGGGACCCAGAGCCCTCTGGAAGCTCCACAGGGCGCGTCAGGGAGCACAGGGCGAAGAAACAGAAAGAAACGGATGGAAACGGCGCGCAACGCGACGAAACGCCATGTAACGCCATGAAACGGCCTGTAACAACCAGAAACAGCCTAGAAGAGATAAGAGGAGAAGGGAAGAAAGAAGAGAGAAAGACAGATGCTTCGCATCTTGCGCAGAGCGATGCTGGCGCATCCTCCGCGCATCCGCCGGCGGAGCAGGAGGGGCCCGTCGCATTCATCCCCCTTGCCGACGGCTCGGAATATCCCGTTCCCGTCTCTCTGGCCTGTGAATACGCCGTCGCCTATCCCGGCGTGAACGTCATGGGGGAATTCGGGAAAGCCCGTGCGTGGTGCCTGAGCAATCCCCGCCAGCGGAAGACGAAGAACGGCATCCGGCGTTTTCTCAACGGCTGGATGGACAAGGCGCAGAACAACGCCGTCAGGTCCAGCCCCGCCGTGGGATTAAGCCGTCCCATGACGGCGAGGCAGGTGGAAGCGGCGGAACGCGGCGATTTTGCGGAACAGGTTTTGAAACTCGACGAGGTGTACAGAAATGGCGAGCTTGCAGCTTTTGGCTCTGGAACTCAGCAAGGCGTTCGTGCTCTATCGGCAGCCGAGGCCCGCGCAGGCGGAATTCGAGCTGTTGGTCAGGACTTGGGGCGACGTGCTGGCTGACGTGGGCGATGCGGAGTTCATTGAGGGCATACGCCGGGTTGAGGCCAGATTGAGCTTCTTCCCCGTTCCTGCCGACGTGATGCGACAGGTGGAAGAGGCCAGGAAGCGGGTGGCGGCCGTGAACCGCGAAGCCTTGCCGGAAAATGCGTTGACGTTCGATGAGCGGTGCGAACTCGGTACCGACTGGTGCGCGAAGATCCTTGCCAACATGCGCGGCAAAATGGATGCCCGGATGCAGGGCGTCCCGACACGCCGCTCGATGAACATGCTTGGCAGGGCTTCGGGAGATGGGGGTGGAGCAGTGAGCCCCGAAGAGTACCGGGAATTTCTCAAGGCGGTAAAGCCCGGCCCCAGCCCGTTGCCCAAGTCTCAGCTTTCCGGCAAGGCCCGCCTTCCCCGGAATGGCCGCACGTACCAGACCGATGCCATGAACCAGACCGAGGCCCGCTATGCCGGGTATCTGGACGGGATGAAGCACACGGGGGAGGTCGTCGCGTGGGCGTATGAGGCCATGAAGCTGCGGCTTGCGGACAAGACGTTCTACACGCCGGATTTCGTCGTGATCCGGGCTGACGGGGGCATCGAGCTGCATGAGGTCAAGGGGCATTGGGAAGACGACGCCCGCGTGAAAATCAAGGTCGCCGCAACACAGCATCCGTGGTTCCGGTTCCTTGCTGTGAAGGCAGGGAAGACAGGGTGGCAGTATGAAACGTTTGGAGGTGGGGCATGAGCACGGCCGTACAGGTTGAGATCGTCATTCCCGAAAGCATGGGCACGATCGAGGCGTTGGCGAAGGTGTCCGCGTCCCTTCAAGGCGTCATTGCGAGGAAACGCCGGGACTGGCGGGCTACGCGCGGGGAAATCGCCGTACTCGGCCCGAACGTCGAGGAGAGGCCAGCGTGCAGGCTGTTCGTGTATCGCGTCGCCCACGACTTCGGCGGGGACTCCATGCGCTACGTGTGGGATCGGAATGCGGAAAAGGTCACGTTATGACGGTGGATGAACGGCGGGAGGCTGTAATGGGCGAGCTGTGGGTAAGCCATGATGAACTGGCCGAAGCCATCGGTGACGACGGCGCGGATCTCTTATGCAGGGCCGTGGGCGGGGTATCCACGTACATTCCCCGCAAGCCCGTTGCGGGTTCCCCGCTTTCCGCCGTCATCGGGCCGGAGCGCATGGAAAGGCTCTGCGCAGCCTTCGGGGGACTCCGGGTGACGCTTCCGAACAGGCGCAAGGGCGAGCCGTTCAAGGACAGGATCGTCCGCATGTTGGAAACCGGGAAGTCGCCGGGACGTATCGCCCTCGAACTCGGCGTAACGGAACGCTATGTGCGCATCCTCGCCCGGCAGGTAAAGGAACAGCCCAAGCCGCAGGTGCAGCTCAGGCTGTGGTGATGAGATTGACTATCTATGTATATGGATATACCGTATATCCATAAGAGGAGGATAGCCATGAACACCGCTACTGTTTCCAAGTGGGGCAACAGCCTTGCATTGAGAATCCCGAAGGGCGTGCTTGAAGAGAGCAACCTCAGGGAAGGGGACTCCGTCAACATCGAACTGGTGAATGGTGTCATTACCCTGAGAAAAGTCCGCAAGGTCAAGCGGTATGCCCTGGAAGAGGTGCTGGATAGTTTTCAGTCGGCTCAGGAGCATCCTGAGGTTGATTGGGGGGCTGATGTGGGCGGGGAACGCCTTGAAGCCGAATTTATGGGGAAGGCTGGCCAATGAGCGTACAGAAAGGAGAGCTGATCTGGGTGGATTTTGATCCCACCAGAGGGCATGAACAGCAAAAACGGCGTCCCGCCATAGTCGTATCCGCCAGTACATTTAACGATCGTATGGGTGGAATTGTCTGGGTGCTTCCTATTACTTCCAAGAAGAAAGGAAGGCCGGATGAGATTGCCCTCCCTGAGGGGCTTCCGGTTAGGGGCGTCTTGCTGCTCTCACAGTTGCGGGCGCTGGATATTGCAGCAAGAGGGTTCGAGCGCATTGGCATGGTGCCTGACGAGTTTATGGATGATGAGGTATCGGGGCGTTTGATCGCTGTTCTCGAAGGCTGAATTGCATAATTATGCACTCTGGGGACGGGATGTTTCTGCATCCTGTCTTTTTTTGTGCCCGGAATCCACCGGAACCAGTTCAGGGTGCCTCCTCACGCCCCACCGTGGCACAGTGGACGCAGGAGGATTTTTTTATGGCTGTTCTTCCCTTGCGCCATTTCTCCCCGGTCGAGTTCCGCTGCAAGTGCGGGTGCGGCGCGGGCATGGAGAAGATGGACGCCGACCTGCTCCAGATGCTTGATGAGGCCCGCGATTTGGCGGGCATCCCGTTCCCCCTTTCTTCCGCCTACCGCTGCTCTAGGCACAACAAGGCTGTCGGCGGGGTGCCCACCTCCGCCCATACGCGAGGTTACGCCGTGGACATCCGCTGTGTGGATTCCCATTCCCGTTTCGCGATCCTTCAAGCGTTGCTTGAAGCCGGGTTCCGGCGCATCGAGCTGGCCCCGACGTGGATTCATGTGGACAACGACCCGGACAAGCCGCGCGACGTGGCGTTCTACCAGCAGGGAGGCAAATACTGATGGAACAGACCGTGATTGATTTTCTTTTTTCGACACTGGCAAGCCTTGCCGCGCAGTATCCCGAAGCCTCGTGGATCGTCACCGCCGTCGCCGTGCTCATGTCCCTGTGCGGTGTGGCTGCCGTCGCGACCATCTGGCTTCCCGTGCCCAAAGAGACGACCGGGGCCTATGCCGTCTTCTACCGCTGGACGCACGCCCTTGCCGCACATTTCGGGCAGAACAAGGGCGCCGTGGCGGACGGCAAGTCCGAAACCGTGCGGGCCGAAGTCAGGGCCGTGACGGGGAAGTAATGTGCGGGCCGTCCTTGAGTTCCTCGCCTCGCTCGTCGAGCTCCTCAAGCTGTGGCTGCGCCAAAAGTATGGCGAACGCCGCGAGGCTGATCGCGCTGCTGTTTGTGATGACGCCGGCGGCGAGTGGGTGCGCTCGATGGGCGGAACCGACCGCCGTGACAAGCCCGGCCCCCTTGACGCCGGGGGCCGTCGTGACGGGTGAGTGGTCCTACACCTATCGGGGCGAGACGTTCACCGAGCCCGGCGAATGGGTGCACCTGCCCGCTGGCGAGGCCGGGAACCTGCTCCTGTGGATCAGGGGCGTTGAGGAGGCGCAATGAGCGACGATGTGCAGCTTGTCCGTGAAATCGGGGAAGTGAAGGCCGAACTTTCCGGGCTCAAGGCCGAAGTCGCGGGCACCAACCAGCGCCTCGACGACATCGTGATTACGCAGCTCAAGGATCACGGCAAACGCATCGCCGGGCAGGATGTCCGTATTTCGGCACTTGAAGCGGCGGAGAACAAACGCGCCGGGGGACTGTCCGTACTTGCTGGCGTGGCTGCGGCGGCAGGCAGCCTCGGTGCGCTCATCATGAAGCTGATCGGCCCGATGTGAGCAGGAAACATCCCCATGTGTGTGAGGAAGCTCCATTTCCGTGAAGACGAATGCCGTGGGGATGACAGGCTGGCACGGTAATATCATCACTGTAATGGACACCTACGCGCTCCAGCGCCGGCTTCTTCAGGCGGAACTTCTTCCAACGGAAAAGCTTGTAGGTATGGCGCTCGCCCTGCACATGGACAAACGGACCGGAAAAATTCCGCGTGCGGCAGGAAACCGTCGCGCAGGAGTGCGGCGTGTCTGTGCGGACAGTGCGCAGGGCCGTTGCTGCGCTCGTATCCTCTGGGGTGTTCACCTCCACGGCAACCGGACGCTCCTCGGTTTTGGCTGCCGGTTCTGGAAAGAGTACTGGAAGAGTGGACCGGCCACCGGTGTCCTATCAGACCGGTCATCGGTGTCCGCATTTGAAGAGGAAAAGGGCCCCCTGGGAGTATGATTTGGCGTACAGCACGAGGCCGGAGGAAGAGGAGAAACGGGGGCATGAAAGGTTCTTGAGGGAACGGGAAGAGCGCAGGCCAAACGGGGGGTGCGACGATGGCGGCACGATTTGATTGGGAATCCATCCGGGCCGAGTACGAAGTAGGGGCGAGCCAGTCCGATCTGTCCAAGCGGTACGGTGTGAGCCGGACGGCCATCCAAAAGCGCATCCGGGCCGAAGGCTGGGGGCAGGACATTTCCGGCACCGTGAACCGCAGGCGGAGGCCAAGGTTGCGGGCGTGGTTGCAGGCTGCAACCCTCAAAAAAAGGCCGAAGCCTTGGATCGCGCCGCCGAAGCCAAGGCCGCCGTCATCACCCGCCATCAGCGGGAGTGGGATCGGCATCAGGCCATTATGGATGAGGCGTTGTCCGAAGGCAGCTTCGACAAGGCCAAGCTCGCCAAGATTACCGCCGAGACGATTAAGATCCGGCAGGAGGGAGAGCGCAAGGCGTGGGGCATCGTGGACAAAACCGCCTTGGATCACACTTCATCCGACGGTTCCCTCTCTCAGCGTCCGGTGGATCTCTCACGCCTCTCCCCGGACGAGCTGCTTCGCCTGACGAAGGAAGCCTTCAAAACGCCGGATCATGAGTAGCCCAGCCATCCTTGCCGACATCAGGAAGGCGCTGGCCCGGAGTTGCCTCGCGGCCTTCGTGCGCTACACCATGCCCGGCTACAAGATGGGATGGGTGCATGAGGAAATCTGTTCCGAGCTGGACGCCTTCCTTGCCGATGTCGTGGCCGGACGTTCCCCGCGCCTCATGCTGACCATGCCGCCCCGCCATGGGAAAAGCGAGCTGGCCTCCCGCCGTTTCCCGGCCTACGCCTTGGGCCGCTACCCCGATCTCTCCATTATTTCCACAAGCTACGCCGCCGACCTGTCCTCGCGCATGAACCGCGACGTGCAGCGCGTCATCGACAGCCCGGAATACCGGGAGCTTTTCCCCGGCACGGCGCTGTACGGCAAGAACACCCGCACCATCGGGGACGGCTCCTACCTCCGCAATTCGGACATATTCGAGGTGGTGGGGCACGCTGGCTGCTACCGTTCCGCTGGGCGTGGGCGGCGGCATCACGGGCATGGGCGGGCATATCGTCATCGTTGACGACCCGATTCAAAGATCGGGCGTCCGCCGATTCCCCGACCATCCGCCAGAACGTCTGGGACTGGTACACGTCCACGCTGTACACGCGCCTCGCGCCCGGCGGGGGGTGGCTCATCATCAATACGCGCTGGCACATGGCCGACCTTTCCGGGCGGCTGCTTGAGGCCGCCGCACGGGGGGAGGGCGACTACTGGCGCGTAGTGAACTTCCCGGCCATCGCAACGGAGGACGAGCCCCACCGCAAGGCCGGGGAAGCCCTGCACCCGGAACGCTACCCGCTGAGCCAGCTCCTTGCCATCAAGAAAGCCCTCGGCACACGCGACTGGGAGGCCCTATACCAGCAGCGGCCCACCCCCGACGGGGGCAACATTTTCAAGGCCGAATGGTTGCGCTTCTGGCTCCCCAAAGACCTGCCGGAACAGTTCGACCAGCTTCTTATCTCGTGGGACATGACATTCAAGGAC
>ENA-OQDA01000172-OQDA01000172.1-human-gut-metagenome-genome-assembly--contig:-NODE-172-length-28207-cov-4.893269_pt1 | contig 28207 bp, 30 predicted proteins | sample MGYA00242771_ERZ504603 | MGnify/ENA primary metagenome ERZ504603 (study PRJEB26092, sample SAMD00036328) | human gut metagenome | host: Homo sapiens | study: EMG produced TPA metagenomics assembly of...
GTTGCGGAATTCCGGATCGCGGATGCCGAGCTGCACGGTCTGGCACACCAGCCCATGCCGCCGCAAGCGGCGGCCGACATTGTCGCACAGTGCGGTCAGCCCCATCCGGCATTCGTCCTCGCCCACCAGATTATGCGCGAATGTCATGCTGTTCCCCACGGATTTGACCTCGCGCTCCTCGTAAAACGGGCGCACCGGCTCGTCGTCCTCCCCGCGGGCGTAGCACAGCAGGGTGTCGCCCATTTTCCCGAAAACACCGTGCAGGAACGCAGGGTCGCACACGGCCAGATCGCCTATGGTATACACGCCCAGGCGGCTGAGCTTATCCAGCGCATGCCGACCCACATACAGCAGCGCGCTGACCGGCAACGGCCAGACCTTGTCCTTGTAATTCCCGCGCGAAAACACGGTTGTCCCGTCCGGCTTTTTATAATCGCTGCCCAGCTTGGCGAACGCGCGGTTGAACGACACGCCCACCGAGATCGTCAGCCCTACCTCCACGCGCATGCGGCGGCGCAGCTCGTCCGCGATCTGCTCCCCCGTGCCGAACAGATGTGCCGTTCCGGTTACATCCAGAAAGGATTCATCAATACCGAACGGGTCAACCAGATCGGTATACTGTAGGTACAACTCGTTGCACCGGCGTGAATATTTGACATACTCCGACCGGTGCGGCGCGACCAGCCGTAAGTCTGGACACTTACGCCTGGCCTGCCAGATGGTCTCGGCCGTTTGTACACCGAACGCTTCGCTTTCTCATTTTTGCAAGGATGATGCCGCGCCGGCTTTCTGGATCGCCGCAGACCGCGCTCGGCCCTCCGGCCAGCGTGGGGTCGAGCAGCGTCTCCACCGAGACATAAAACGCGTTACAGTCACAGTGCAGGATCGTGCGTTCCACAGCATCCCCTCCCACCGAACATTTGTTTCTTTTATTATACCGTGAAAATTCCGTCTTGACAACCGTGTCCGATCAGGTCTATACTGAGTTTGCAAGCAAGGGTGCCGTGATGAGCGGCTGAGAGGGCGAGAGCCTAACCTTTTGAACCTGTTGGTTAGCACCATCGTAGGGAAGCTGTCGCATCGCAGAACATTCAAATGCCCCGGTTTTACCGCATGGTGAAACCGAGGCATTTTTTCTTGCGGAAAAGAGGGGGTATTTTGATGAAAGTAAACGGACAAACACAGCCCTGCCCTGCGTTACTGACCGTACAGGCCCTTGTGCAGTCGCGCGGCCTTGACCCGCAGCGCGTGGCGGTGGAAAAGAACGGGCATATCATCCCGCGCAGCCGCTTTGCAGAGGAGACGCTGTGCGACGCCGACACGGTCGAGATCGTACAGTTCGTGGGCGGAGGCTGAATACGATGGTTTTAACACAGAAAGAGCTGCACGACGCGCTCTCCGGCCGGCACGGCGCCGCTGTTCAGGCGCAGCTCGACCGCGCCGCGGTCGGCATCGCGGGGCTGGGCGGACTCGGCTCCCATATCGCCGTATCGCTCGCGCGGCTCGGGGTCGGCCGGCTAGTGCTTGTCGATTTCGACGTGGTCGATGTGACCAACCTCAACCGCCAGCACTACTTCCGCGAGCATCTCGGCCGGCCGAAGACCGAGGCGCTGGCCGAGCAGCTGCGGCGCATCGACCCGGGCATCGAGCTTACGCTCGACCGCGTGCGGGTGGATGCCGGCAACGTGGCGGCGCTGTTCGCGGGCGAGCGCATCGTGTGCGAGGCCTTCGACGACCCCGCTGCAAAGCCGACCTCGTGAACGCGCTGCTGACGGAGGCGTCGAATACCGTGGTGGTGGCGGGCAGCGGCATGGCGGGTGCGGGACCGGCCGACGCGCTGGTCACGCGGCGCGTGGGGCGGCGGCTGTTCGTGTGCGGCGACGGCGAGGCCGACGTGGCCGACGAGGCGCTGTTCGCCCCGCGGGTGGCCCTGTGCGCGGCGCAGCAGGCGCTCGTCGTCGTGCGCCTCGTGCTGGGACTCGAAGGAAACTGACGGAAGCAACGGGCCGCAGAGGGCGGTCGGGAAGGGATATCCATGGCATACGAACCGGATACTTGGTCGCTGGGCGACCGGACGTTCACCTCGCGCTTCATCCTGGGGTCGGGGAAGTTCAACCTCGACCTCGTGGAGGCGGCCGTGCGCGATGCGGGCGCCGAGATCGTCACCTTGGCTGTGCGTCGCGCGAACACGGGGCAGGACGGAAGCATCCTCGACGCCATTCCCGAGGGCGTGACGCTGCTGCCGAACACATCGGGGGCGCGCACGGCCGACGAGGCGGTGCGCATCGCGCGGCTGGCGCGGGCGATGGGATGCGGCGACTTCGTGAAGGTGGAGGTCATCCGCGATGCGGCCTATCTCATGCCCGACAACGCCGAGACGGTGCGCGCAACGGCGCAACTGGCCGAGGAGGGCTTCGTCGTGCTGCCCTACATGTTCCCCGACCTCGTCTGCGCGCGCGACCTGGTACGCGCGGGCGCGGCGGCCGTCATGCCGCTGGCGGCGCCCATCGGGTCGAACAAGGGGTTGGCCGCCCGCGACTTCATCAAGATCATCGTCGACGAGGTGGACGTGCCCGTCATCGTGGACGCGGGCATCGGCCGGCCCTCCCAGGCGTGCGAGGCCATGGAGCTGGGCGCGGCCGCGGTCATGGCGAACACCGCGGTGGCCACGGCGGGCGACGTCCCCCTCATGGCGGCCGCGTTCAAACGCGCCGTGGAGGCGGGGCGCGCGGGATACCGAGCCGGCATGGGGCGCGTGCTCGACCGCGCCGAGGCCTCGTCGCCCCTCACCGGGTTCCTCGCGGATTAGGAGGGGCCATGACGCAAGCAGGCACCCGCTCCGCAACGCCCTCGGCGGTTCCGCACTTCACGCGCCTCGAGGCGGTGGACCCCGCCGACGTGGCGCGCGATCGCGGCATCGACCCTATGGCCTACCTTCCGGATATGGACGTCACCGACTCGCCCGTGCTCGACGAACTGTTGGCACGCGCGGCGGCGTTCGACTTCGACGCGGCGACCGAGGCCGACGTGCGCGCCGCGCTCGCGGCCGACCGCCTTTCCCCCGAGGGCTTCGGCGCGCTGCTGTCGCCTGCCGCCGAGCCGTTGCTGGAGGAGCTGGCCGCCGCCGCCCGCCGCGCGCGGCGGCGTTGGTTCGGCAGCACCGCGTACCTGTTCACGCCGCTGTACCTTGCGAACTACTGCGACAACCACTGCGTGTACTGCGGCTTCAACCGCGACAACGACATATGTCGCGCCCGTCTCGACCGCGCGGGCATCGCCGCCGAGCTCGACGCCATCGCGGCGACGGGGCTCGAGGAGATCCTGCTGCTCACGGGCGAGGATCGCGAGCGCACCGACCCCGCCTACATCGGCGAGGCGTGCAAGCTGGCCGCCGAGCGCTTCCGCATGGTGGGCGTGGAAGTGTACCCCATGAACGAGGACGAATACGCCTACCTGCACGGATGCGGCGTCGATTACGTCACGGTGTTCCAGGAGACGTACGACCCCGCGCTTTACGGCAAGCTGCACCTGGCGGGGCGCAAGCGGGTGTTCCCGTACCGTGCGAACGCTCAGGAGCGCGCGATGAGAGGCGGCATGCGGGGCGCGGCGTTCGGCGCCCTCCTGGGTCTCGGCGACTTCCGGCGCGACGCGTACGCATGCGGGGCTGCACGCATGGCTCGTGCAGCGCGCTTACCCGCACGCCGAGCTGTCGCTGTCGTGCCCCCGTCTGCGTCCCATCGCCGGGAACGGGTCGCTGGGGCCGCGCGGCGTGGGCGAGCGACAGCTTCTGCAGGTGATGTGCGCTTACCGTCCTTCTGCTGCCGCAGGCGGGCATCACCATCTCGTCGCGCGAGCGCGCGGGCTTCCGCGGACCGGGCCATGGGCATCGCCGCCACGAAGATATCGGCCGGCGTGTCCACGGGCGTCGGCGAGCATGCGGACGGATCGCCTGCGGGCGACGACCAGTTCGAGATCGCCGACGGCCGCGACGTGGCGCAGGTGCGCGCCGCGCTGCGCGGCGTCGGTCTCGAGCCGGTGATGAACGACTATGTTCGCCTGTGAGCCCTCGGCGGCGGCCCGACGTTTCGGCGCGTGTTCGTCACCGACCGCCTCGGCTGCGCTCTCCCGTTGCCGCAGCAGACGGCGTTCCTCGCGGAGTCGGGCGCCATCGACGCGGTCATCCTGCGCGAGAAGGACCTCGACGATGCCGCCTACGAACTTCTCGCAGCGGAGATGGCCGCCGTCTGCGCGCGCTGCGGCATCGCCTTCGTCGCGCACGCGCACGTGGAGGCGGCGCGCCGCCTCGGTTGCGCCGCCGTGCACCTGCCGCTGCCGCTGCTGCGCGCGCAGGGCCGTCCCGACGGGTTCGCGTGGGTGGGTACGAACGTCCACGAGGCCGACGAGGTGGCCGAGGCCGAGGTTCTGGGAGCCGACGTTCTCGTCGCGAGCCCCGTGTTCGCGCCTTCGTGTAAGCCGGCGTCCACGGCGCGAGGGTTGCCCTTCCTGCGCGCCGTGCTGGATCGCGCGCATGCGCCCGTGTTCGCGCTCGGCGGCATCACCGACGAGAACGAGCGTCTGATCAGGGAAGCAGGGACCGCGGGAGCGTGCCGCATGGCGGATTATGCGCGTCGTCGAGGCGTTCGGCAAGCCGCCCCGTGCAAATACGAGCGAAGTAGGGGATAATAGACCGTCGACGAGCGAACGAGCGGATCGGCAACGGGAACGGGGGAGACGCGGTGGGAGCGTCCAATTTCAGCGAGCGGGAGCTGGCGGGCGCGTGCGAGAAGTACGCGCGTGCGGTGAACGACATCAAAGATCGGTACGGGTTCGATTTCGTGTCCATCGGGTTGACGGCGTTCATCGGCGCGCCGCTCAAGTGGATATACAGCGCAGGCGCTACCGGCGAGCGCCATCGCCGCATCGTGCTGGCGCCGGGCACGGCATCGGCGGCATCACCATCAAGGCGGGCAAGCCCATGATGTTCACGAACATCGACGAGGAGATCGACCCGCGCGAGTACTCGTCGTACCCTATCGTGTTCGCCGAGGATCTGCATAGCTTCTGCGCGTTGCCGCTCACGCGCGACGGGCGCGTGGTCGCCGTGCTGCTGTGCGCGTTCCGCACGGTGAGCGATCGGCACGAAGCGGCGTACCGCCAGGTCATCGACGATCTGGACGGCACCTTGTGCGATTTGGACGTCGTTTCCGACGACTTCATGGATTTCGAAAGAATCGCGGTGGAGAAACGCGCCGACGATCAGAAGAACCCTATCTTCATCCGTTCGGAGCTTGCGCGCGTCATCGCCGCTCAGGAGGACGAGCGCAAGCGCATCTCGCGCGAGCTGCACGACGGCATAGCGCAGGAGCTGCTGACGCTGTCGTTCGTGTTCAAGCGCCTTGTCGCGTATGTTGACGAAGAGGGCTACGAGCTGCTGGCGGAAGCGAACAACGATCTTGCCAACGTGCTTGACGAGCTGCACAACCTGTCGGTGAAGCTGCGACCCTCGGCTCTCGACCATCTTGGTTTCGTTGCGGCTCTGCGCTCGCAGGCTGCCGTGTTCGAGCGCACGTACGGCAACGAGATCGTGTTCGAGGGCAGCCTGTCGTGCGATCGCTTCGATCAGGCTCTCGAGACGCAGGCGTACCGCATCTGCCAGGAGGCCATCCTCAACGCCTGCAAGTACTCGGGTTCCGAGAAGGTGATCGTCCGGCTCGAGGATTCGGCCGAATGGCTGCATGTGAGCGTGATCGACCACGGATGCGGCTTCGACACCGAGCAGCCGGAGATCAAGGGGAGCGGCTGCGGTCTCGTAGGCATGCAGGAGCGCGCGAGCGTCATCGGCGCCGGCTCGCGATGGAATCCGACGAGCATGGCACGAAGATGACGCTGGTTGCGCCGATGCACGTGGCGGAAGGCAAGGAGGCGGGCGCATGATCAGAGTAATGCTGGCGGACGACCACGAAGTGGTACGCGCGGGTTTCAGGATGATACTCGAGCAGGACCCCGACGTGCGGGTGGTGGCCGAGGCAGCCGACGGCGCGCAGGCTTACGCCATCGTGGCGCGCGAGAAACCGGACATCCTGCTCATGGACATCTCCATGCCCCCGGGGCAGAGCGGGCTGGTGGCCTGCGAGAAGATCGCGAAGGACTTCCCCGGCACGAAGGTGGTCATCCTCACGATGTTCGCCGAACCGGAGTACCTCTTCTACACGCTACGCGGGGGAGCGGCGGGCTACGTGCTGAAGAACTCGACGTCGGAAGAGCTGATCGCCGCCGTTCATGCGGTGGCCGAGGGCGGCAGCTACATCCATCCGAAGATGACGGCCATGCTCACCAAGCAGCTTGTGGCCGGAGGAGAGGAAGAGGATCGCTCCTACCAGCAGCTCTCGAACCGCGAGCTGGAGATCCTCCAGCTTCTGGCCAAGGGCTTCACGAACAAGGAGATATCCGAGCAGATATTCCTCTCGGTCAAGACGGTGGAGGCCCACCGTTCGAAGATATACCAGAAGCTGGGCCTGAAGACCCGCGCCGATTTGGTGGACTACGCCCTCAGGCACAAGCTGCTGAACGTGTAAAGGGGAAGGCGGCGCGCGCGAAAGGTGCGGCCTCTGGTGCATCGCGAAGCCGCGCGATGCACCAGAGGCCGCACCGGATCATTCCTCGCCATTTGGGGCGGCCGGCTTGGAGGCGCGTCCCAGGGTGAACGACAGGGCGCGCGTGGGGCAGGCGTCGATGCACGAACCGCAGGCCATGCAGTCGCCGGCCCGCACGATCGCGTCGCATCCGTCGAGCGCTGGCTCGAGGATCGCGGGATCGGACAGGCATGCATGCTTGCACGCGTCGCAGTGAATGCAGGCTGCGGGATCGATCTTCACGTTTACCTGGCCGAATCGGCCAAGCGCCTCGTAGAAGCCGCCCAGCGGGCACAGCGAGCGGCACCACACGCGATGGCCCCAGAACAGTTCCGTCAGCACGATGGCCAGCAGCACCCAAACGCCTGTCACGGCACCGAAGAGGATGCCCTTGTTGACGGCGCTTATGGGCGAGAACGCCTCGAACACCGGCACGCCGGTCAGCGCTGACAGGCCCAGCACGGCAAGGGCTATCCACAGCTTCGCATGGCGCGGCACCGGCATCTCACGCACGTCGATGCGCAGCTTGCGGCGAGCGAAGTCCACGATCTCGAGGAGCAGGTTCACCGGGCACACCCATCCGCAGAACGCCCGGCCTCGGATCAGCCCGTACACGATGAGCACCGGCAGCGCGGCCAGCAGCCAATCGAGCTCGAACGTTTTGGAGGCGGCGATGACCTGCAGAGCGCCGAAGGGGTCGAGGATGTCGAGGCCCCCGATGGATGAGGAGGACAGGCTGCCGAAGAAGGGAAGCTGGGCGGGGGTCGCCGCGGCGTCGCCGCCGCCGACGGACGTTCCGAACAGGCTCCATCCGGCCGCAAGCACCGGGGCGGCGAACAGCACGAGAGCCGCCGCCTGCACGGCATGGCGCAGCCAGGACCAGCGAAACGCGCGCCGCGTGTCCGAAGCTTCGCTCATCGCGTACCGGCCTCGGCCAGCGTGGGATCGTCCTCGAAGTTAGCGTACACGAGGTTGATGCCGGTCACGCCTTCGATGCCGATGAAGCCGCTCGCGATGTCGTGCGAGTCGTCCACGGTGTCGGCCTCGATGGTGACGACGATCTTGTGCCCGTTCGTCTCGTGCACCTCGACGCCTTCGCGCAGCGCCAGCTCCCGGGCCACGTCATCGGTGCGATCGGGCATCGTTTCCACGACCAAACTCGAAATAACCATGATGGGTTCCTCACGTTCGTTCTTCTTATCCTCCGAGGGCCCGCCCCCTTGGAAGGAGGGGGCGGGGCGAGGAGGGAGGGCGGACGCGCGACGCTCCGTCCGCCGGGTAGGCACGTATCTCTTACGCCTGCGCGTGGCAGGTGATGCACTGCTCGTGCGTCGGGTCCATTTCCAGGGAACCCGCGTCGCCGCCCGCGTAGTGGTCGGTGGGCAGGGCGGTTGCGTCGGCCAGCATGGGGTTGGCCTGGTCGTTCGCGCCGTGGCAGCCGTAGCAGCCCGCCGCGCCGAGGTTTTCGAAGCGCCCGTCGTGGCTCGTCGGCATCAAAGGCGGAGCGCCGGCGGGCACGTTCGCGTTCACGTCTTCCCTGGGGGCTTCCTGGCTGCAGCCTGCAACCGTGCCCAAGCCCAGCGCCATCACGGCCACGAGGGCGGCGGTTATCATGTGCTTCTTCATCGTCTTCCCCTTAGAGCTTCGTAATGGATACGCAGGTCTTCTTGTAGTCGGGTTCCTTGGACAGCGGGCAGTACACGTCCTGCACCGCCAGGTTCACCAGGGTCTCCTCGGCGAAGAACGGAGCGAACGTCACGCCGGCCGGGGGCTCGGTGCGGCCCGCCGTGGACACCTTGATGTCGAACTCGCCGTACGTCGACTTCACCTTCACCATGTCTCCGTCCTGGATGCCCAGCTTCTTGCAATCGTCCGGGTTCATGTTCAGCAGCGCCTCGGGCAGCGCGCGGTCGAGCTCGGGCACGCGACGGGTCATCGTGCCGGTGTGCCAGTGCTCCAGCAAGCGACCCGTGACGAAGTAGAACGGGTACTCGTCGCTGGGGGTCTGCGCGGGCGGTTCGTAGGGGCGGAACACCACGGACGGCTTCAGGTTGGCGGACTTGTAGAAGCTCACGCCGCCGGCCTGTCCGGGCTTGCCGTACTGCTTCACGCCGACCTCGTCGAAGCCCTCGTCCTGCGAGCCCTCGGCGAAGCGCCACTTCGTGGACTTCCAGGTGCCGTTCACGTTGCGCACCGGCCACGTCATGCCGTGGTTGGCGAGGTACTCCTCGTAGGGGGCCAGCTGCTTTGCCTCCATTTTGAGCTTGGCGCCGAACGTGCCGTCGGCATCGTCGTTGATAGCCTTGGCCTTGTCGTTCATCTCGGGGTTAGAGAAGATGCGGTACTCCTCCCACAGCAGGCGGTTCGTCTCGCGGTCGTCGTTCTTGAAATCGCGGGCGTTCTTGTCGTAGATGAAGCCGAACAGGTGGTCGAAGGCATCCTCGCTGCCGATCTTCTCGCCGTCGAGCACGCGATGCGCCACTTCCATGAACGTCCAGAGATCCCACTTGGCCTCGCCCGGAGCGTCCACGGCCTTCTCGAAGACGGCGGTGCGGCGCTCGGCGTTGCCGAACTGCCCCTCTCGCTCCACCCACAGCGCCACGGGGAACACGACGTCGGCGTACTGCGTGGACAGGGTGGGGTACACCTCGTTGACCACGATGAACGTGTCGAAGATGCCCTTGTTGTCAGCGCCTTCGCCAAGGAAACGGGTGAGGTTCGGCATGGACTGCGCCCAGTTGTTATGGGCGGACCACATGAAGTCGATGTTGCCCTTGGAAAGCTCGCGGAACATCTTCACCGTGTGCATGCCGGGGGCCTTGATCTCGTCGAGGTAGCCTTCCGGAAGGTCCCAGATGGCCTCGGTGTAGCGGCGGTGCTGCTCGTTGGCCACCAAGAGGTCGGCCGGCAGGCGGTGGCTGAACGTGCCCACCTCGCGCGCGGTGCCGCAGGCGGTGGGCTGGCCGGTCAGCGAGAAGGGGCCGCAGCCGGGCTGGGCGATCTTGCCGGACAGCAGGTGGATGTTGTAGATGCAGTGGTTCATCCACGTGCCGCGGTTGTGCTGGTTCACGCCCATGGTCCACAGCGACATGACCTTCTTGTTCGGGTCCGCGAACACCTCGGCCAGCTCCTTGAGGTCCTCGACGGCCACGCCGGAGAGCTGAGAGGTGTACTCGAAGGTGTAGGGTTCCAGGCGTGCGGCGTACTCCTCGAAGGTGATAGGGCTCACCGCGTCCACCTTCGAGCCGATCTCGCTCTTGTCGTAGCCGTCCTCGAAGGAGTTGCCGATGTCCTCGGTGCCCTGCTTGAACTGCAGGTGGTCATTCACGAAGGCCTCGTCGTACTTCTTCTCCGACACGAGGTAGTTCGCGATGCAGTTCGCGATGGCGAGGTCGGTGTTCGGATGGAAGATCATCGTCTTGTCGGCGCTCGCGCTCGTGCGCGTTCTGATGGTGCCGAGGTCGTAGTGCTTCACGCCCTCGCCCGAGAGCTTGCGGGCCGTCAGGCGCGAGTATAGCATGGGGTGCGCTTCGGCCATGTTGGCGCCCCAGGTGACGAACACGTCGGCTTCGTCGAGGTCGCTGTATGATCCGGCGGGCTCGTCGGTTTGGAACACGTTCATGAACGCCACCACGGCGCTGGCCATGCACAGGCGCGCGTTCGGGTCGACGTTGTTCGAGAGAAGACCGGCTTTGATGAACTTGGCGCAGGCGTAGCCTTCGGTGATGGGCTGCTGGCCGCTCAGCCAGAAGGCCAGGCGCGACTTGTCGCTCTTCCACGTCTCTTTGAGCTTGGAGGACACGAGGTCGAGAGCTTCGTCCCAGCTCGCCTCGCGCAAACCTTCGCCGGTGCCCTTCGTGGACTTGTCCTCGCGGATCATCGGCGTGGTCAGGCGGTCGTCGCCGTACATGATCTTCGCCAAGTAGTAGCCTTTGACGCAGTTGAGGCCCTTGTTGGACTCGTTGTCCGGGTCGCCTGTCACGCTGATCAGCTTGTTGTCCTTGACCTCGCAGATGACGCCGCAACCGCAGCCGCAGAAGCGGCATACCGACGTGTACTTCTGTCCGTCGCCCGAAGCGGCGGTCGTCGATTGGCCTTCGCCGCTTGCGCATCCCACGAGCGACGACATGGTGCCTGCCGCCGCCGCGCTCGCCAGCGCTACTGCCGTGGCCTTGACGAATCCTCGTCTTGAGATGTCCATGACATCCCTCCTTTTCCTCCCGTTACCCATTGCTATGTCCTAAACCTCCAACGGTTTGGCAGCTTGTTCAGGGGAGCTCGGCGCAGCTGCGCCGAGCTCGTCATGCCGAGGGCTCGATGCCGCCCGCCCGCTCCTCGTCGCTTGCGATGCGGATGGCCACGCGGGGCTCGCTGACCACGCAACGTTCCACGCATAGGCCGCATCCCACGCACTTGTCCTCGTCGATGACGGGGGCGAACACGGAGTGGATGGCATCGCCTTCGCGCAGGCGGTAGTCGATGACGATAGCTTCGTCGATGAGAGGGCAGGTGCGGTAGCATACTTCGCAGCGCATGCCCTGGAATGCGATGCATAGATCCTCGTCGATGACGGCGATGCCCATCTTCACGTCGGAGCGGGTTTCGATGTCGCGCAGCGCGTTCGTGGGACAGGCCTCGACGCAGGGAAAATCCTCGCATAGGCGGCAGGCCTGGGCGCGCGCATCGATCATCGGCGTTCCCACGGCGGTTCCTGCGTCGTCGCGTGCCGGCTTGATAGCGATATAGGGGCAGGCCTCCATGCATTTCCCGCACTTGACGCAGCGCGAAGCGAAGTCTTTCTCGCCATGCGCTCCGGGGGGCCGCAGCAGATCGGCTTCGCCATGGGAGGCGTAGAGCGCCGCCTGGAATGCCACCAAGGCTGCCGATGCACCCGCTATGACGCTCGATACTTTCATGAAATCTCCTCTTCCTTGCTCCGTATCATGCGCTCGAGCAGGTCATATGCCTATCGGGGTATATCCGAGGGCGCGTGAGGATAAACCCGACGCGGGGCAAGGGTTTTATACTGTTTTTAGAAAAGAATAATATTGAGGTGGAGAAACAAAGCGCCCCGCATCGTCGAAAGCGATGCGGGGCGCGAATATTCGAATGCTCGAATGCGAGGATGGAAGCGTGCGGCTAGGAGCTCAGGCGAACGCCGACGTACACGGCGGTTTCGGGCAGGCCCGAGATGTCGTACATCTCGGACAAAGGGAGAGCCGAGACCTTCCATGTGTACGCGGTTCCGTCGACGTCGACCGTGCCCTGCTTGAACGTGTTGCCCACTTCGTCCACGCCCATGCCGTCCTCGGCGATGGTGGCCGGATCGAAGCCCTCGGCGGCGATGGCGGCGTCAATGGCGGCATCGAGGCTGCCCGAAGAGAAATCGGCGTAGCGCAGTCGCATGGACGTGCCGTCGCTGCGGTCGGCGTCGAGCGTCCACGAACCGTTGAGCAGCAAGGCCGCCTCGCTTGCGGAAAGCTTGGACACGCCTTTGTTGTACATCAGTCCTGCGTCGAGCTCGCTCACGTCGGACGGAAGCTTGATCAGCTCGAGGGCGGCTTCCGGATCGTCCGACATGCCTCCCTTGTCGATGACGGTAAGGCCTGCATCGGCGACGGCCTGCTTGATCTCGTCGTCGTTCAGCGTGATGTAGGATGTGAGCGCCGGCAGGTCGTAGGACACCTCGCGCGACAGGTTCTCCTCGACGCTGGCTTGCGCGCGAGCCGTGCCGCCCCTCACCGCGTCTAGGACGTTGAACAGCAAGTAGCCGCCGATAAGGGCTGCGACCAGGACGAAGGCGAACATGATGGCGATTTGCGGCCTCGGCATGTCGAGCGGGCGACGAAGGCCGCTGTCATCCAGATAGCGCACGGGGCCGTCCGTGTCCGCGTATTCGTTTCTGCGTGATTTGAATAGCATTGCGTCTCCTGCGACGATGTGCATGATCGGCGCGCAACCCACGTTGCGCTCTGCGCATTATAGCATTGCCCGCCGCGCCCCGCGTGCAAGCGCCTGCGACAACGCGATATGTACGCGTTGTGTTGAATTACGGTTTCGGTCATTATGGAGTTCCTGCGTCGTGGTAGGATATCAGACGCCCGTGGGGGAGTAGTTGGCTTGCGTTTCGAAAGCGCAAGCGGCACGATCAACATCATGGCCGAAAGGCCTGGCGTGTCTTAAATAACGAGACTCATGGCGCGGTCCGCTCTCATGCGGCCGCGCCATGAGTCTTTTTTTATGGACGTCCCCCGCGCGGAACAGACGAGGAACTCGAAGAAGGAGCTTGCAACCCGTGGATCTATCAATCTTCGCGTCACCCGAGGCATGGATCAGCCTGGTCAGCCTCATCTTCCTGGAAATCGTGCTCGGCGTGGACAACCTGGTGTTCATATCGATCACGACGAACCGCCTGCCCGAGGACAAGCAGCACATAGGCCGTAAGCTCGGCCTGGCCGGCGCCCTGGTCATGCGAATCATCTTCCTATGTTTCGCGTCGTTCCTCGTGCATATGACCACGCCGCTGTTCACCATCGACCTCGGGCCTTACGCGCACGGATTCTCGGTGCGCGACCTCGTGCTGCTCGTCGGCGGCGGCTACCTTATATACAAGGGTATCGCCGAGCTGCGCGACACGCTCAAGCTGACCGAGCTCAAAGCCGAGCACTGCGAGGAGCACAAGGCGCTGCACCGTATCGCGCTGCCGCAGGCCGTGGGCACCATCATGGTCATGGATCTCGTCTTTTCCATCGACTCGGTCATCACGGCCGTGGGCATGGCCGACCACCTCATCATCATGATCATCGCCGTCATGCTGGCCGTGTTCCTCATGATGATCTTCATCGACCCCATCTCGAACTTCATCAACGGCCACCCCGAGATGAAGATGCTCGCGCTCACGTTCATCGTGGCCATCGGCGGCCTGCTGGTCATCGACAGCGCGGGCTTCCATACCGGCATCGAGCTTCTGCATATGCCGCTCGAGAAGCTGATCGTGTACTTCGCCATGGTGTTCTGCATCGTGCTCGAGCTCATCCAGATGCGCTACAACGCCAACTTCCTCGCGTGGCGCAAGGATCGTTGGAAGAACGAGACTGCCGCGCAGATCGACAGCGTGCGCGCCGAGATGATGGAGCAGATGAAGCGCGAGGACGCCCGGCCGCAAGACGCGGACGCGTCCGGCGTTTCGGACGCTCGTCCCGAGCGCATCACGCCGGTCATCATCGGAAACAACGTGTACGTCATGATGCCCATGGCGGGAGAGGACGCCGCGTCGTTCAAGGAGCTGATGGCGACTTCCGACACGGCGAACGCTGCGTTCGGCCAACCGCTCGAGATCGGCGCGCAGGTGGAAGACGTCCCCGCATCGGAAGATCCGTCCTACGAGGTTCCGGAAGGGAAGTAGCGCTTGTCGGAAAGGGACCTGCAGGCCCCTTTCCGTTCGGTTTGATGCCTGTTCGTCGATGTCGGACGAAGGCGATCCTCGTCGGACAGTTCCCTATTCGACGGCGAACAGGTCGTAGCCTTCCTCGCTCACGAAGAAGCGCGCCGCGCGCGGCAGGATGCGCGGCCGAGAACGGGGTCATGAGGCGCGTCGCCTCGCCGTCGTACTGCACCTCCATGGGCGGGTCGGCTTCCACGCGCACCGTGCGTGCCCGGTGGATTTCCAGCGCGCCCGTGCGGTCGGGAAAGTCGCCGCCGCGGTCGAGGAGGCCGGCCAGCACCGCCGGAATCAGCTCGAAGGCGGTTTTCGCCTTGAGCACCACCACGTTGAACTCGCCGTCTCGCGGCTCGTTGTCGTGCGTTACCGTGATGTCGAACTGGATCTTCGAGAAATTCACGAGCAAGATGCCAAGCCCGTCGCTCTCCAGGCGCTCGCCATCGAGGTCGAGGATGAAATGCGATTTCTGCGGCATGGGGTTCGCGATGGCCGCCGATAGGTAGGCCATGGGACCGAACAGGCGCTTGCCCGCTTCGGCGCCGTGCATGATGGCCGCGTCGTAGCCCGCACCCGCCATGATGCCGAAGCCGAACTTGCGGCCTTCGACTTCGATCTCGCCGAGGTCGAAGTCGAGCGTGCGGCCCTCGCGCACCATCTTCGCCAGCGCGTGGGGCTCCATGGGGGAGGCCAAGTTGAGCGCAAGCAGGTTCGCGGTGCCGGCTGGGAAGGGCAGGACGGGGATGCCCGAGTCGGCGAGCATGTAGCTGACCGTGGCCACGGTGCCGTCGCCGCCGCTTGCGATGACGGCGTCGAACGACGCGGCGTCGTCCAGAAGGGTGCTCACTCCGGTGGTTCCGTCCGTCGAGCGCAAGCACGCCTCGTCGCCGTCCTGCATGAACGAGCGTACGAAGTCGTACACGGCTCCTTCGCCGAAGCCGGAGGAGAGGTTGTTGATGACGAGCAGTTTCACCGGTTCCCTTTCCGATCGTTTGCTATGATGGCATGGTACAACATGAACCGAGAAACACAAGGTAAGGAACACCGGGTGTACATAGCAAACCAAGAAAACCTCGCGGCGTTCGCGGAGCGCGCCATGCATTCCAGCGTGCTGGCCATCGATACGGAGTTTCTGCGCGAGAAGACCTACTATGCGAAGCTATGCCTGATCCAGCTCGCGACCGACGATGAGACGGCCATCGTCGATCCGTTCGCCGTCGACGATCTGAAGGTGCTCGCGCCCGTGCTGCGCAACGAGAACGTCATGAAGCTGTTCCATGCAGGCAACCAGGATCTGGAGATCCTGCTGCGTGAGGTGGGCGTGCTGCCGCATCCCCTGTTCGACACGCAGGTGGCCGCCGCGCTCCTGGGCCATACGCAGCAGATCGGCTACGCGGCGCTCGTGCATGCCGAGTGCGGCGTGACGCTGAAGAAAATCGACTCGTTCACCGATTGGTCGCGTCGTCCGCTGTCCGATTCGCAGTTGGAGTACGCGGCCGACGACGTGGTGTATCTGCCGCGCATGTACGAGCGCATGCGGGCGCAGCTCGTGGAGCTGGGGCGACTGTCATGGCTCGATCGCGACTTCGAGGATTTGGCGGATCCGGCGCGCTACGCCGCCAACGAGCGCGAGCGCTACAAGCGGCTCAAGCGCGTGTCCCAGCTGTCGCGCCGTCAGCTGTCGGCCGCGCGCGAGGTAGCGGCCTGGCGCGAGCTTGAAGCGCAGCGACGCGACGTGCCCCGCAAGTGGGTGGTCACCGACGAGCAGATCGTGGAGGCCTGCAAGCGCGAGCCCGTCCATCGACGACCTCGTTCATGTGCGCGGCGTGTCCGACCGCCTCTCCACGAAGGACGCGCGCACCGTGGTGTCGCTGATCGCGTCCGCGTTGGACGCGTCTCCCGACACCTGGCCAGAGCCTGATCGCTGCGGCAAGAACGAGCCGAACGTCGACGCGGAGCTGGATCTCATGTGCGCGCTCGTGCGGCTGCGCGCGAAGCAGAACGGCGTGGCGTTCCCCACGCTGGCCAGCCATGACGACCTGGCGCGCGTCGCGCGCGGGTACCGCGAGGGCGTCGATCTTCTGCGCGGTTGGCGTCGTGCGCTCGTGGGAGAGGAGCTGCTGGAGCTTCTGGAAGGCAGGCTCGCGCTCAGCATCGACGGCTCCGAGCTGCGCGTGGAGCATCGGAGTTGAGCGCCTCCGGCGTCTCGGCGCCGTCAGTTACGAATCTTTCGCGCTGAATCCATGACGGTTTCGAGGCGATCATCTTGTTCTATTATAAGAATAGCGGGAACGAAAACGATGCGGACGAGAGCGTTCGCGCATGCAACCTTCTGAAGGAGTGTTACACCCATGTTCGGATTGAGCAACGGATACCTGCTGCTGATCGTCGTCACGCTGGCCATCGGCGGCCTTGCAACCTGGTACGTGAACTCCCAGCTTAAGAAATACACGCACGTGCCCATATCCACGGGCCTCACCGGCGCCGAGGCTGCGCGCCGCATGCTCATGTACTACGGCATCGGCGACGTCGAGGTGCATCGCGGCGGTCCCGGCCAGGACTTCTTCGACCCGCGGACGAACTCCGTCACGCTGTCGCCCGACGCCTACGCCGGCCGCTCCATCACGGCCACGGCCACGGCGTGCCACGAGGTGGGCCACGCCTGCCAGTACGCGCAAGGCTACGCTCCCATGAAGATCCGCGGCGCGCTGGTGCCTGTGGTGAACCTGGCGTCGAACGCGTGGATCTTCCTGTTGATGATGGGCATCTTCCTGAACATCGCCGGCCTCACCACGGCCGCCATCGTCATGTACGCCGCGGTGGTCATCTTCCAGCTGGTCACGTTGCCGGTGGAGTTCAACGCCTCGCAGCGCGCGATGGCCTACATGAACACGACGGGCCTGCCCCAGGCCGAGCAGGCGGGCTCGTTCAACGTGCTGCGCGCCTGCGCCCTCACCTACGTGGCGGCCGCCCTCACCTCCATCCTGCAGCTGCTGTGGCTGCTCGGCCAGCGCCGGGACTAGCGGCGAGGCCATGGGGTACGGGGAGATGCGCGCCGACGCGCCCGGCGCCGCGCTCGAGCGGGCTCGCGCGGCGACGCGCTCCGAGGCGGGCGGGGTCGCCGGATGCGCTGTCGGTGTCGGGCGCGATGGCGTTGGCGAAGGGAGCGCTCGAGGGCGTGACCGTGAGGCTCGTGGGCGAAGTGTCCGAGGTCTCGAACAAGCCCGGCTACAAAGCCGTGTACTTCACCGTGAAGGACCAGCGCGCTGCGTTGCCGTGCATGATGTGGAACAACCGTTTCCAAGCGTCCGGCGTGCGGTTGGCCGTGGGCCAGCTCGTGGAACTGACCGGGCGTTTCACGCTGTACGCACCGAAGGGCCGCATGAATTTCGACGTGTTTTCCATCGCGCTGGCCGGAGAGGGTAACCTGCGCATGCAGGTGGCGAACCTCGCGCGCAAGCTGGAAGCCGAGGGCCTTATGGCGCCGGCTCGCAAACGGCCGGTGCCTGCGTATCCGGCGCTCGTCGGACTGGTCACCTCGCCGCGGGGCGCGGCCGTTCACGACGTGCTGCGCACACTGCGCCGCCGGTTCCCGCTGGCTCGCGTGCTCGTCGCGGGCGTGGCGGTCGAGGGCTCGAACGCGCCCGCCGGCATCGTTGAGGGCATGCGCGCGGTCGTGCGCGCCGGGGCCGAGGTGGTGCTCGTGGTGCGCGGCGGCGGGTCGTTCGAGGATCTCATGCCCTTCAACGACGAGGGGCTGGCGCGCATGATCGCGAAGTGCCCCGTGCCGGTGGTCACCGGCATCGGCCACGAGCCCGACACGTCCATCGCCGACATGGTGGCCGACCTGCGCGCCTCTACGCCCACGGCCGCCGCCGAAGCCGTAAGCCCCGCCCGCGAGAGTCTCGGCCGCTTGTTCGAGGCGCGTTCGTCGTCGCTGCGCGCCAGCATGTCCCGGGCGCTCGACCGCGCCGGGGCCGAGGTGCGGCGCTGCGCTACGCGTCCGCTGTTCTGCGACGCGCAGCTTCTGTACGCCACCGAGGCTCAGATGCTCGACCTGGCCTCCGATCGTCTGTTCCGGGCGCTGCCCGCGAACCTGGCGCGCGACGAGGCTTCGGTCGCGCGCCAGCGCGAGCGCTTGGCCTGCGCGTTGCCAGCCAGCCTCGATCGCAGCCGCACGCGTCTCGAGCACGAGCGCGAGCGCCTGGCGTCGTGCGGCGGCGCTCTCGTGCCGCGCTTCGGGCAACAGGCGGCGCTTGCCGCCGCGCGTCTGCACGACCTGTCGCCGCTTGCCGTGCTGGGGCGCGGCTACGCCGTCGCGCGCACGGAAGACGGCGCCGTGGTCAAGAGCGTGGAGGCCGCGCCGCCTGGCACGGCCGTGGACGTCGCCGTCGCGGACGGCGTGCTCGCCTGCCGGGTGGAGCAAGCCAGGCGCGTGGACACCGAAATCATCGATTGGGAGGATGCATCATGACGGAGAACACCGAACTCAGGCCCATCGAGGAGCTGACGTTTCGCGAGGCCATGGCCGAGCTGGACGGCATCGTCGGAGTGCTGGAAAGCAATTCGCTGGAGCTGGAAGACAGCCTGAGAAGCTACGAGCGCGGCGTGGCCCTGCTCGCGGCGCTGCAAGGCCGTCTGGCTGAGGCTCAGCAGAAAGTGGACGTGCTCATGGGCGAGCTCGTGGCCGACGCCGACGACGGTGCGCGCGACACCAGCTTGTCCTAGCGGGGAAAACCGGCTTTCGAGAAGGAGAAGGATATGCGCAAGGAAGACTGCCTGTTCTGCAAGATCGTGGCGGGGGAGATCCCCTCGGCGAAGGTGTACGAGGACGACCGCGTGCTCGCGTTCGAGGACGTGAACCCGCAGATGCCCGTGCACACCCTCATCGTGCCGAAGAATCACTACGACAACATCGGAGACGGCATCCCCGACGACGAGATGGGTTATCTGTTCAACACGGTGAAGAAGATCGCCGAGCTCAAGGGCATCGCCGAGAGCGGTTACCGCGTGATCGTCAACACGAACGACGATGCGCAGCAGTCCGTGCATCATATCCACGTGCACGTGCTGGGCGGCGCTCCCATGAACTCGGGCGATCCTTCGGCGAAGTAATATTCTGACCTGCGAATACGCTTCGATCGAGGTCGTCTTGCCGTTGTCCGGCAGACGGCCTCGACGCTTGTTTTCGGTGAGCGGCGCGCCGCTGGCCGATACAGGCCTCCGTTTGCCCGCGGAGCTTTCCGCCGCCACCTTAGAATATATGCTTTAGGAATACCGAAGGAGGCAGGTCGTTGAACGTACTAGTCATCAATGCGGGGTCATCTTCCTTGAAGTACCAGCTGGTCAACGTGGAGCAGCAGGAGCTGCTTGCGAAGGGCATCTGCGAGCGGGTAGGTTCGGCCGAGGCGTTCCATAAGCACGGCCTCGATAAGAACGAAGAGGTCATCGATGCCAAGATGGCCGATCATGACGATGCGATGGCGCTCGTCCTCGAATCGCTGACGAGCGGGCCGACGAAGGCCATCGACTCGCTCGAGGAAATCGATGCGGTAGGCCATCGCATCGTGCAGGGAGGCAAGTACTTCGATCGCTCGGTGCTTATCGACGACGACGTCATCCAGAAGATCGACGAGCTGGCGGAGCTCGCGCCTCTGCACAACAAGGCGGCGCTCATGGGCATCAACGCGTGCCTCAAGCACATGCCGAGCACGCCGATGGTTGCCGTGTTCGATACGTCGTTTTTCCAGACGCTGCCGCCGAAGGCTTACATGTACCCCTTGCCCTACGAGCTGTACGAGAAGTACGCCATCCGCAAGTACGGCGCCCACGGCACCTCGCACCGCTACATCTCCGAGCGCGCGGCCGCCGTGCTGGACGAGCCGATCGAGGACCTCAAGCTCATCACGTGCCACCTGGGCAACGGTTGCTCGATATCGGCCATCGACCATGGTGTGGCGGTGGACACCTCCATGGGCCTCACGCCGCTCGACGGCCTTATGATGGGCACGCGCTGCGGGGCCATCGACCCGGCCATCGTCCCGTTCGTGATGGAGCACGAGGGCCTGACTGCGGGCGAGATGAACGACCTCATGAACAAGAAATCGGGTCTTCTGGGCATATCCGGCATCTCGAACGACCTGCGCAGCGTGAGGGATGCCTCCGAGCAGGGTCACGAGCGCGCCATGCTGGCCTACGACATGTACTCGAACTCGGTGAAGAAGTATATCGGCCAGTACATCGCCGTCATGGGCGGCGTGGATGCCATCGTGCTCACGGCCGGCGTCGGCGAGAACTGCGAGAAGATGCGCCGCATGATCTTCGCGGGCTTGCAGCCTCTCGGCATGATCCTCGACGAGGAGAAGAACCGCCAACGCGGCTTCGAGCGCGAGATATCCACCGAGAGCTCTCCGGTGAAGATCATCATCATCCCCACGAACGAGGAGTACATGATCGCTCGCGACACTTACGAGATTCTCCATGAGAAAGTGGACGTCCCGCTGGTGTAAACGCACGAAGCTGTAAACGACGAGGCCCCCGCAGTTCAACGCGGGGGCCTCGTCGTTTGGCAAGCAGGCGGCGTCCGCCTTACTCCGCCTGCTTCGCTTGAGCCTGCACGCAGGTGATGGCGATGACGCCGACGATGTCGTCGGCGGTGCAGCCGCGGGAAAGGTCGTTCACGGGGGCGGCGATGCCTTGGGTGATCGGACCGTAGGCTTCGGCCTTCGCCAGGCGCTGCACCAGCTTGTAGCCGATGTTGCCGGCATCGAGGTCGGGGAATATCAGCACGTTGGCCTTGCCTGCGACGGGGGAGTCGGGAGCCTTCGAGGAGCCCACGGACTCGACGATGGCCGCGTCCAGCTGCAGCTCGCCGTCGAGCGCGAGACCGGGCGCCAGCTCCTTCGCGATGGCCGTTGCTTCGACCACTTTGGCCGCGTCGTCGTTCTTGGCCGAGCCGTAGGTCGAATGCGACAGCAGCGCCACGGCGGGCTCGGTGCCCATGAGCGTCTTCCACGACTTCGCGGAGTTCACGGCGATGTGCGCGAGCTTTTCGGCATCGGGCTGCACTTCCAGGCCGCAGTCCGAGAACAGGAACGTCCCCTCTTGGCCCAGGTCGCAGTCGGGCACCACCATGACGAAGAACGAGCTGACCAGCTTCACGCCCGGCGCGGTCTTGAGGATCTGCAGGCAGGGGCGCAGCACGTCGCCCGTGGCATGGCATGCGCCGGCCACCATGCCGTCGGCGCCGCCGGTCTTCACCATCATCACGCCGAAGTACAGCACGTCGTCCATGAGGCCCATCGCCTGCTCGGGCGTCATCCCCTTGGCCTTGCGCAGCTCGTAGAGCGCCTCGGCGAACCCTTCGCGCAGCTCGGACGTGCGCGGGTCGATGATGCGCGCACCGCTGAGCTTGTAGGGGCTGGCCGCGATGGCGTGGGCGTCGCCGAGGATGACGAGGTCGGCGATGTCGTCGGCCAAGATGCGCTCGGCCGCCGCCAGGGTGCGCTCGTCGTCGCCTTCGGGCAGCACGATCGTCTGGCGATCCGCTTTGGCGCGGGCGAGCATCGTTTCCAGGAATGAACTCATGGCAGGCCTTTCGATTCGCGCGACGCCCTCTTCGCATGCTGCAGCGGCGGGTCGTCGCTCGCTTCCATTTTATCCGCTTTGTATGATAATCCACGCAACCCGGAGCCTTCCCGGTAAAATAGCGTTCGGCATCTATGGCGCGGCAAATACCGCGCTTTATTTCTAGGATATCGCGACCGCGCGGTTCGTGCGGGTCAATACGGACAAGGAAGGTTCCCCATGGGTGTGCGTTACTGCGATTTGCATGACATCGATCGAGGCGATTTCGACGCCGTGGTGGTGGGCAGCGGGTTCGCCGGCAGCGTCATGGCGCGCGAGCTGGCAGAGCGCGGCGGCAAGCGTGTTCTCGTGATCGAGAAGAAGCCCCATATCGCCGGCAACATGTACGACGAGGCCGACGAGGCGGGCATCCTCGTGCACCGCTATGGGCCGCACATCTTCCACACCAACGACAAGCGCGCGTTCGACTACGTCCGCCGCTTCACCGAGTGGCGCGACTACCAGCACGAGGTGCTGGCCGACTGGTACGGCACGTACATGCCGGTGCCGTTCAACAAGAACTCGATGGAGATCGCCTTCGGCGAGGAGCGCGCCTCGCAGCTCATCGAGAAGCTCATCGCCACGTTCGGCGACGAGCGCAAGGTGACCATCACCGAGCTGCGGAGCGTCGACGACCCCGATCTCACCGAGGTGGCGGACTTCATCTACAAGAACGTGTTCCTCTACTACACGCAGAAGCAGTGGGGGCTCACGCCGGAGGAGGTGGATCCGTCGGTGACGGCGCGCGTGCCCGTGTTCCTGTCGCGCGACAACCGCTACTTCCAAGACGCCTACCAGGGCATGCCGCTCGAGGGCTACACCCCGCTGTTCGAGCGCATGCTCGACCACGAGCGCATCATGGTGTGCCTGGAAACCGAAGCCGAGAACGTGTTCGAACTGGAGTTCGAGAGCAACGACGAGAACGCGCCTCTGTCCGCCATTCTCATCAAGGGCGCGCCGTTCGAGGGGCCCATCGTCTACACCGGGCCGCTCGACGAGCTGTTCCTGTCGCGTTTCGGCCGACTGCCGTACCGCAGCCTCGATTTCGTGTACGAGACGCACGACGTCGAGCACGTGCTGCCTTGCGGAACGGTGAACTTCACGGTGACCGAGGATTACACGCGCATCACCGAGTTCAAGTACCTCACCGGCCAGGTAAGCGACAAGACCACCATCATGAAGGAGTACAGCCACTCCTACGACGATCCGAAGAAGCAGATCCCGTACTACGCCATCATCAACGACGAGAACGCCGCGCACTACGAGCGCTACCGCGCGCTCACCACGTCGCTTCCGAACTTCCATCCGCTGGGCCGTCTGGCCGAGTACCGCTACTACAACATGGACGTCATCATCGGCCGTGCGCTGGCGCTCGCCGACGAGCTGGTGGGGTAGCGGCATGAAGACCATCTCCTTCGCCGTGCCGTGCTACAACTCGGCCGCCTACATGGATACCTGCATCGAGTCGATTTTGAAATGCGGGGACGACATCGAGATACTCATCGTCGATGACGGATCCACGAAGGACGACACGGCCGCCAAGGCCGATGCGTGGCAGGAGCGTCACCCCGGTTTGATCCGCGCCATCCATAAGGAAAACGGCGGTCATGGATCGGCGGTGAACATGGGATTGGCGAACGCGACGGGCCGCTACTTCAAGGTGGTGGACTCCGATGACTGGCTCGACGAGCACGCCATGGCCGAGATCATGGTTTACCTGCGCCGTCAGGCCGAACTGCCGCATCCAACCGATCTCGTCATCGGCAACTACGTGTACGAGAAGGTTCACGAGGGCGCGCGCACGGTCATGCACTACCGTAACGTGTTTCCCGAGGGGCGCGAGTTCGGCTGGGCCGACGTGGGCCATTTCGGGCAAAGCCAGTATCTGCTCATGCACTCGGTGATCTATCGTACCGATCTTTTGCGGGACATCGATCTCAAGCTGCCCGAGCATTGCTTCTACGTGGACAACATCTTCGTGTACGTTCCTCTTCCGCATGTGAAGACCATCTACTACCGTGACGTGGACATGTACCGCTACTTCATCGGGCGCGAAGATCAGAGCGTGAACGAGAACGTCATGATGGGTCGCATCGACCAGCAGCTGCGCGTGACGCGCGAGATGATCGATGCCGTGCGCCTGCCCGACGATGTGCCCGAGAAGCGCCTGGAGCGCTACATGGAGAACTACCTGTCCATGATGATGTGCATCTGCTCCATCTTCCTGCGCATGATCGACACCGACGAGGCAGAGGACAAGCGCGAGGCCATCTGGGAGTACCTCAAAGCGCACAATCCGGACGCCTACCGTCCCATCCGGCGCAGCACGCTCAACATGGGCACGAACCTGCCCACCTCGTTCGGTCGCCGCATCGGCATCACCGGCTACCGTATGGCTCAGAAGATCTTCAAGTTCAACTAGCGTGCATGCGGAACGGCGAGTCCGTTAGCGGAAGCTGTCGCCCGAAACGGACAGAATCGCCGCTCAAACCGTCCGTTTCGGGCGACAGTGTTCGTCTTGCGAACTGCGCGGCTCAAGCCGTCAGGTTGTTTGTTTTCTGGGAAGATGGAACGAAGTTGCATGGATGCGGATGGCGGTGGTGCGCGATGAAAGCCAACGATGTCGAAATGGCCCAGCTTTTCCTTCGGGCGGAGCGCATGCGGATGTGCGCGATTTCGTCCTGCGAGCGGACGCGCAAGATTCTGCGGCGGCATGTGGAGCGAGGTGAGGTCGTACGGCCTGCTCGGGGCATGTATGCCAGAGCCGCTTATTGGAGCGGGCTTTCGAAGCCCGAGAAAATGCTTCATGTGATGCGCACTGCACAGAGCATTCATCCCGATTGGGTTTTCTGTCACGAATCAGCTGCCGTTGCGTTCGGTCTGCCGGTATCGTACGAGAGGCTGGGCGCAATCCACGTTGCGACGACCCGATCGAACCGCAATGCGAATTCGAAGACCGTTCGGTGGCACGTTGTCGCCGAAGACGAATCCGTCATTGTGCAGGGACTCCGTGTGACGTCGCTGCAGAGGACCGTCTTCGATTGCATGCGCATGGTGGATTTCGGGCAGGCCCTGGCCGTTGCGGATTTCGCGCTACGCCTCGGTGGGGGCAGGGCAAGCGCGTTCGTTTCCCATGTTAGGCGCATCGGCGGCAATCTCGAAGGAGCGGCACATGCCATGCGGACGATGCACTACGCTGATGCCCGTAGCGAAAGCGGTGGCGAATCCATCGCGCGCGCCGCGATGATCCAGCATGGCTTCGCGCTTCCCGAGCTTCAGGTGGCTTTGCCTCGGCCGCTCGATCGACGGCGTTCGTATCGCGTCGACTTCCTCTGGACGCGGCTGGACGGCAGCAGGGTTATCGGCGAGTTCGATGGGATGCAGAAGTACGAGGACGCGGCGCTGCGCGGCGGCCGGACACCGATGCGCGTCCTTGCCGACGAACAGCACCGAGAGGCTCAGCTCACCCTTTACGGCATGCCGATCATGCGGTTCTCGAGCAAAGACGTGGCGAACACGGGTCGCTTCGTCAAGCTCCTCGATCAGTATGGAATTCCTCGGGACGATGAAACGGCTCGTGTCGTTCGGCGCCTGTCGCGCTCTCGCTCGACTTCGGCGCACGTGTTCGCCGTATGCGCCTTGCACGACGAGCCATTCGTCGCCTGATTGGGGAAGCTGTCGCCCGAAACGGACAGAATCGCCGCTCAAACCGTCCGTTTCGGGCGACGCGGCCGCGATCACGCCGCGTTTACGCTCCCAGGCCCGTCGCCACGGCGGCGAGCGCCACCAGGACGCCTACGATGGATTCGCCGCCCAGCAGGCCGGACGACACCACGAGGGCCGTTTCGCCCTGGGCCTTCTCCTTCTCCGCGGCCGCCTCGGGCGAGAGCCCCTTGCGGCGCAGCTTGCACACGGCGTCGTAGGCGACTTTGGCCATGGCTCCCAGAAACGCGGTCAGCGACATGTAGAAGGGTAGGTAGATGCCCAGCCCCAGCATCATGGCGGGGAAGTTCAGCAGGTAGAGGACGAATCCCGCCGCAAGCCCGATGGCGAACGCCGGCACCGAGGGGATGCCCGACACCATGGTGGCCACGACGGACGCCTGCGCGGACACGAACGACGCCGTGGGGCCGAACGACTCGGGGCCGTACGCGCCCACGAGGATCGCCATGACGGCGACGGCCACGAGCGCGCCCAGCACGGCGCGATGGCCTGGCCGGATCCACTGCGCCTTGGGGCTGGTGCCCAGCACGTGGCCGGCGTGGAAGTCGTTCATCACGTCGCCGGCCAGCCCGCACGCCACGGCCACGATGCCCGCGACGAAGAACAGCTGCACCTGCGGCACGCTGGATACGGCCGCCACGGCCAAAAGCACGATGAGGCCGAATATCTCCATGGGGTCGATGCCCGTCTGGCCGACGCTCTGCGCGCTCATGGCCGTGGCGACGAAGGCGAGCAGCACCACGATGACGGCCGGGACGGGGCCCAGCTGCAGGCCGAAGCAGACGATGAGCGCGACGGCGGCCACGGCGAGCGCGGCCAGCCCGGCGGTGAGGCGGAAGCTGCCGATGCGCAGCCGTCCGTCCTTAGCGCCGCTTGCGGGCGCATCCATGGTGCTTGCGGCGGTGAGGCCGAACGCGTTCGAGCTGCGGGCGTCGCGCAGCATGCGCCAGGCCTTGGGCAGGATGTTCTTGAAGATGACGCCCAGGCCCGCGCCCATCATGACGCCCATACCGAGGCTGGACACGATGCCCTGCGCGGACGCCACGTCCCAGAGTCCCGCGGCCGAGCCGCCCACGATGATGCCGAAGTTCGCCAGCAGCGCTCCGACGAACCACACGACGACGGCGCCCGTGCCCACGAGGAAGCCCACGGCCAGAAGCATCGGCGACAGGTAGATGCCGAACGCAACGCCGGGGACCGCGGCGTTGCCGAAGAGCATCGCGGGGATCACGCCGAAGAAATCGCGCAACGCCGTGAACGCGCCCGCGAAGCCCATGGAGCCGAACAGCTTCCAGCCGGTCTTGCCGCCGGAATCGCCCGCGATGAGCGTCTGGGCGGCCGCTTCGCCGATGGGGTACTCCAGCTCGGAGTCCTCGATGAAGTGGCGGCGCAGAAGCGCGGTGCAGACGAGGCCCATGATGACGCCCGAGACGGCTACGAGGAGCATCTCGAACCAGCCCACCTCGTCGGCGTAGCCCAGCATCCAGATGCCGGGGATGGTGAAGGCCAGGCCGCCCGCCACCATAGCGCCTGCGCTCATCACGGTGTGCGTGACGTTCGCCTCGTTGAGGCTGGCCTTGCCGTGCCCGAGGGCCTTGAGGAAGAACAGCGAGATGATGGCCGCGAACACGATGGGCCAAGGAAGCGCCCCCATCTTGAGGGCCGTGTACACCGATGCCGCGGTGATGATGGCGCAACCGACGCAGCCTATGACGATGCCGCGCAGCGTCAGCTGCCCTTTGACAGAATCCATTCTCTTCTCCTTTGCGTATATCCGCTTCCCCTCACGTTTTAGGAAGTCGGGTTACTGAACGGACAGGTACAGTATACTGGACGAAAAGGGCGAGCGGCATCGCTAAATTCGCATGATTGTGGCAATTCGGGAAGGGCGGGAGGCTATGGGCAACGGAAGGGACGCATCGCGCACGGTGCTGTGCGTGGACGTGGGGAACTCGGATACGAACCTGGGCCTCTTCGTCGACGGCGAGCTGGAAGCCACCTGGAAGGTGACCACGACGGAGCACATGACGGCCGACGAGGCGCGCATGCGGATGGCGGGGCTGTTCGACATGCTGGAGCGCGACGGCCGTCGTGCGATCTGCGACGATGCCGTCATCGCGTCGGTGGTGCCGGGGCTCACGGATGCATGGGTGACCGCGACGCGCGCGCTTACCGGCCGACGCCCCCTCGTGGTGGGACCCGGCGTGAAGACGGGCGTGAAGATGCGCTACAACGACCCCGGCGAGCTGGGAGCCGACCGGGTAGCCGACCTCGTTGCCGCCCGCACGGCCTATACGGCGCCCTTCATCGTGGTGGATCTGGGCACGACGACGAACTTTGAGGTGGTTGGACGAGGCGGCTCGTTCGTGGGCGGCATCATCGCGCCCGGCGTGAAGCTGTCGGCGAAGGCGCTGTCGGATGCCGCCGCGCAGCTGGCGATGGTCGATCTCAAGGCTCCGGCATCGGTGGTGGGCAAGAACACGCGCGAGGCCATGCAAGCGGGCGTCGTGATGGGGGAGGTCGCGCTCATCGACGGCCTCATCGACATGGTATGGCGCGAACTGGGCTACGAGACCGACGTCATCGCCACGGGCTCGGATGCCGCTGCCGTCGCCGCGCTGTCGCAGCGCGTCGCCCGTACCGACGAGCATCTCACCCTGCGGGGCCTGAGCATGCTGCACACGTTGAACCGTCGCTAAAAATTAACCAAGGTTTACAATTTAATCCAGTTCGCGTACAATTCCCACCTTGTTAGACAAAGGTAACTATTTGCCGGCGCAGGGCGTCG
>ENA-OQDA01000173-OQDA01000173.1-human-gut-metagenome-genome-assembly--contig:-NODE-173-length-28204-cov-5.661965_pt1 | contig 28204 bp, 26 predicted proteins | sample MGYA00242771_ERZ504603 | MGnify/ENA primary metagenome ERZ504603 (study PRJEB26092, sample SAMD00036328) | human gut metagenome | host: Homo sapiens | study: EMG produced TPA metagenomics assembly of...
TATGCAACGCGCTCCTTTTTGAATCGGCGGACAGGCGGCGGAGCACAAATCAAGGCCGCCTGCCCTCTAGCGTTTGCCGTACAATACTCTCCATGATATCAGCTGTCAGCATCCCTGTCACATACCCGAACACATTCCCCTCCTGATCGATCATAAAAGTCGTGGGGAAAGACGTAATTCCATAGGCGGAAAACAACGCTCCCGTACGGTCCATCAAAACAGGATAACTGTAGCCGTTTTCGGAAAGGTATTGACATGCCGGGCTCCGCCTGATCCTGATTATTGGGCGCATCCTTTGTTTTTGGATTGGCCACGCCCAAAACAATAACGTCGCCTGTATTCTTCCCGTATTTTTCATATAGCTTCTGGATATCCGGCATCTCCCGCTGGCATGGCCCGCACCAGGTCGCCCAGAAATTTAAAAAGATAACCTTGCCGCGGTAATCGGCCAGCTTGTGCTCCGCCCCATTCTGATCGGTCAGGGCAAACGAGGGGGCGGGCATAGTTTCCCGATCATCCTGCGGCTCTGTTTCTCCCCGCGTGGCAGAGGACCACTGCGAATCAGCCTGCGTAGGACCCGGTTCCGCCGGGCTGGACACCGATTCCTGCTGTGCTCCTGTGCCTAGGCTGGAAAGGTAACCAGTAATCCCATTCATCCATCCGGTCAGCATCATCACGCCCATCAGAATTAGAAGCACACCACCCGCCTTAACCGTATAGCGAACCGCCTTCTGATGCTTTTTCAAAAAATCAAGCAAACTCCCGGTGAAAAGGCCCAGGGCAAGAAACGGCAGCACAAACCCAGCGGTATACACGCCGATCAACACAAAGCCCTTTATAGCCGAATCCGCTGAGGAGGCCATCAGCAGCACACCTGCAAGCGCCGGGCCGACGCAGGGCGTCCATGCAAAGCTAAAAGTAAACCCCAGCAGCAACGCGACAAGTGGATTCATCGCAAAACGGTCCAGGCGAAAGGGCAGCCTGTGCTCACGCCCCAGCACACTGGAGCCGAAAACACCCAGTTGATACAAGCCGAACAGGATCACTAGGATACCGCCGATGCGGGAAAACCACACGCGGTATTCACTTAGGAACCTCCCGGCGGTGGTAAAGCCAAAACCCAGCAGGAAAAACGCAAAGCTCACGCCCAACACAAAAAAGACGGTATTCAAAAACACTTTTTTCCGTGGATAGCGGAGTACGCCATCCGCTCCTATTATTTTGGTTCCTCCGGAGAGATAGCCCATATAAAGGGGCATGAGCGGCAGCACACAGGGGGAGAAGAAGCTGAAAATCCCCTGTAAAAAAACGGTAAGCGCAGGAATACTCGTTTCAAGGGTAAAGCCCATAGATACCTCCTCTGGAAAATTTCATCAAACGGTTGATTATGCAAAATCCCCAAACAGATCTTGAGCGCTTCAATTGTATTATCCTGTTTCAGAGCCAAAAAGCCTTTTTTGATTTGGCTCAATCTAGCTCATTGAAAAAATTGCTCGTAGTCAAAGTTTTCCGCCAGATCCTTCATCCGCTGAAACTCCGCACGGTAGTTTTCTTTTGTCATCTGGTGCGTGCCCTCCCTCATGCTGCGGACGATATATCGGTTTACATCGGAGGAATAATGCGAATAGTCCTTATAATTGTTTAAATCGGTTACGATCTCTTCTATATTCTGATAGTAAAACAGCTTTACATTGGGGTAGTCCAAAAGCTGCTCCGCCGTATCCTCCAGCATGTAAAGCAGCGCGTCTGTTTCCCCCCTTGCGGTGCTCCATATCCCAAAACAGGATGCTGTAGGGCGGCACAAACAGATAAAAGGTGGTATCCGGATTTTGCTGAATAAAGGGTAGGATATTTTGCTCCAGATTTGCACGGCTCGTTTGTAAAAGCGCGGTCTTTTCCATCGGCTCTTTTACCGTTTTTAACCTCGATTTTACATAGGCCTGCTTTCCATACAGCACCTCCTTTTCGGAAAACGTGTAGTTTTTCTCCCATACATACATATCATCAAAGCTAAAATTCTCCTGCCGCTGGAGCGTCTTGACCGTATCGCCAAACAGGATGTTTTTATTCAACAGGTAATTGACATCATTCCCCCAATACCGTCATACAAATACTCCGGAATATCAAATTGGGTAAAATCCGGCGCGCTCGTCAGCATTGCAGTATCCAGCCCAAAAAAGACATTGCGAACCCCGCCGTGCTCAAAACCTTCTCCATGATCGTTTTGGTATTGATGGAACGCGCGCCGGAGTAGGAAAGCTTTATCGTTTTGCAGCTAAAAGCCTCGTCAAACCAGGAGGCACGGAAGTTTTCCGTCATGGAAGAACCGATAATTACGCTATCATAATCAAAATGCTCCGCAAGCCCCGCATTGCAATACCGCTCCTGAAAAGGCGTTGCCTGCAAGCCAAACCAGGGCGTATGGTAATGGTAATAGGGGTCGATTGCAAAGATAGCCGATCCGCATACGATCAGCAGCGCGACTGTCATCATCAGCGTATTGCGTACAAATTTTTTATACATTGCGCGTTCTCCTAAAAATTAATATAAAGGAAGGTGCTGATGCCACCAAAGGACAGGATTGACCACACCAGAAGCACGGCGGTCACCAGCGACAGCGGCGCGCTCGGCTTGAACCGGTTCATGCGCTCATTCGTGTTTTTCATGCCAAGAATCGCAAATAGCGCAAAGGCAAAGAATGCCGCCATCAGCAGCAGCGGGCGGGATGTGTGGAACAATTGAAATATGAAATCAAATTCCGGCAGCACAAATACATCCATTGCAGCCTTCTGGATCGGCGCCAGATTCAGGTGAAGAATCTGGCGCAGGAATAGGTTTGCCTCTGAAACGGACGCCGCGCGAAAATAAACCCACGTTACATTGATAAAAGCGAATGTTGCCAGCCAACTCAGGGCCGGATGCAGCTGGTCAATCTGCTTTTTGAAAATCCGGTTGAGCACCATCGCAACACCGTGCAGCGCGCCCCATAATATAAACGTCCAGTTTGCACCGTGCCAGATGCCGCTAACGAAAAAGATCAGGAAAATATTGAAATAGGTGCGCAACGTCCCCTTCCGGCTGCCGCCCAGCGGGAAATAGATATAGGTGCGGAAGAACCGGGTCAGCGTGATGTGCCAGCGCTTCCAAAAATCATAAACCGTGAGCGCCTTGTAGGGTGAATTGAAGTTCATCGGCAATTCGATATTCAGCATGCTGCAAATACCGCTTGCCACATCGCAATAACCGCTGAAATCAAAATAAATCTGGAGCGTATAGGCAAGCATCACCAAAAGGGCGCTCACTGTGTCAAGCGCACCCACATCCGCATAGCCCCAATCCACCAGCTTGCCGAAGGTATCCGCCAGCAATACCTTTTTGGCCAGGCCAAAGGCGACTGCCATCAGACCCTTGGAGAAGTTTTCATAACAAAAGGATTTCCTAGCCGCCTCCTGAAACTGGGGGATCATCTCGCTGTGGAGCGCAATCGGCCCCTGTAAAATTTTAGGAAAAAAAGCAACAAACAGCGCATAATCCAAAAGAGGATATTTCGGCACATCCCTGCGATAGCTGTCAATGAGAAACGCAAGCTGCTGGAAGGTGAAAAAACTGATCCCCAGCGGCAGCGCCAGATGCAGCAGGTTGAAATCTGTTTTCAAGGCAGTATTCAAATTCTCCAGGAAAAAATCAAAATACTTGAAGTAAAACAGCGCGCCAATATTGACCAGTAGGGCCGATAGAAAAACCAGCCTGCGCACCGCCTTCCCCGGCCCCTCTCGGAGCAGGAAGATCCCGGCTAGGTAATTCAGGCCGATGCTCAAAAGAATCACCGGCAAATATTTCACATTAAAGTAGCTGTAGAACCACAGCGACATCCCAAGCAAAAATACCTTTGCCAACTGATACTTGTGAAAATGATTGAGCAAAAATAGCCCATAATGGCGATTGGAAGAAATAATAAATAAAATATAGGAGTAATAGCACTTTGTCCCCTCCAAACGATTGATTGGTTTATTATAACACGCTCGATTCTACCGAACAATAGGCTTAAACTCCTGAAAATCCACATTCTTTTACGATTTTCCCGGATAAAAGCCGATTTCCAACAATTTTTTTGTTATCCCGTGCTAACACCGTAGATTTCTAATTGTATTTCTGCTATAATTTATCGGTATGGATGCGTAGATTTGTTAAATTTTTAACACGTCTGGCGCAGAGGAATGCGGCATTTGGGTGCGGCCAGGCTCCACGGCGCGCCATTCGATTCGGCACAGGCCGCATTCGCAGGTACAGTCACATATCCGTAAGGAGGAATTTGTCAATGCTCAAAAAAGTCAGCAGTATCCCCTTTCATGGCACCGCTGAGCAGGAAGCGCAGCTCAAGGCCGTGATTGAGGAAAACAAGCATGACAAAAGCATGCTCATGCATGTCATGCAGCAGGCGCAGCAGATCTATGGCTACCTGCCTTTTGAAGTGCAGGTCATGATCGCAGACGGCATGAACCTGCCGCTTGAAAAGGTGTACGGCGTGTCCACCTTTTACGCCCAGTTCGCGCTCTCCCCAAAGGGCACCTACCACATCTCGGTTTGCCTTGGCACCGCCTGTTATGTCAAGGGCGCGCAGGAAGTGCTCGACAAGGTATGCGAAATGCTGCAATGCGGCCCCGAAGAGTGCACGGAGGACGGCCGCTTTTCTGTGACCGCCTGCCGCTGCATCGGCGCCTGCGGCCTTGCCCCCGTCATGATGATTAACGACGACGTTTACGGCAAGCTCACCGCCGATGAAATCCCCGGCATCCTACAGAAGTATATGGATTAAGCGATGCGTGAACTTTCACTCAACGTGCTGGACATCGCGCAAAACTCTATCTCCGCAGGCGCAAAGCTCATCGAAATCGATATCCGGGAGGATACGGCCAAGCGGCTACTTACTATCCGCATTGCAGACGACGGCTGCGGCATGACGAGGGAAAAGCTCAAAAGCGTGATCGATCCATTCTACACCACTCGCACGACCCGTAAAGTCGGCATGGGCGTGCCGCTGTTCCGTATGGCGGCCGAGATGACGGGAGGCAGCTTCGAGATCGACTCCGAGCCCGGCAAAGGGACGGTCGTGACAGCGCTGTTTCATACCGATCATGTGGATTTCGTCCCGCTGGGCGATATCTGTTCCACTGTTACCATGCTCATCTGCATGAACACAGACCGGGATTTCCGCTATTGCCGGCAAAAGGATCAGAAAGATTTCACGATGGATACGCGCGAGCTTCGCCAAATGCTGGATGGCGTGCCGCTCGACACGCCCGAGGTGCGCGAATGGATCCAGGGCTATCTCACCGAACAGACCCAAATGATATGTGGAGGTGTTACTCAATGAAAACACTCGAAGAATTGATGGCAATAAAAGAGAAAACGAAGGAAAAGATGACCGTCCGCGAGGATCAGAGCGACGTCACCCGCGTTGTGGTCGGCATGGCCACCTGCGGCATCGCAGCGGGCGCGCGCCCGGTTCTCAACGCGTTTATGGACGAGGTGGAGAAGCGCCACCTGCAAAACGTTACCGTGGCGCAGACCGGCTGCATCGGCATGTGTCAGTATGAGCCGATCGTCGAAATTTTGGAGCCGGGCAAAGAAAAGGTTACTTACGTAAAAATGACGGCGGAAAAGGCTGCCCGCGTCGTAACAGATCACCTCGTCAACGGCAATGTCGTCACAGAATATACCGTTGGCGCTATCGCCAAATAAGTAAGGAGGAAAAGCAATGTATCGTTCCCATGTACTGGTTTGCGGCGGTACCGGCTGTACCTCCGCAAACTCCCCCGCGATCATTGAGGCGCTGGAAGCGCAGATTGCGGAGAAGGGCCTCACAGATGAAGTCAAGGTGGTCCAGACAGGGTGCCACGGCCTGTGCGCACTCGGCCCGATCATGATCGTCTACCCGGAGGGCTGCTTTTACAGCGAGGTAAAGGTTGAGGACGTGCCCGAAATTGTGGAAGAGCACCTGCTTAAGGGCCGTATCGTCAAGCGTCTGCTGTATGATGACACCATCCATCAGGATGTTGTAAAGAGCATTGAATCAACTGATTTCTATAAAAAGCAAAAGCGCGTGGCGCTGCGTAACTGCGGCGTGATCAACCCGGAGGATATCGATGAATACATCGCCTACGACGGCTATCAGGCGCTTGCAAAGTGCCTGACAGAATACACGCCGGAGCAGGTCATTCAGGTGATTAAGGATTCCGGGCTGCGCGGCCGCGGCGGCGGCGGCTTCCCAACCGGCCGCAAGTGGGAGCTGGCCGCCATGAACAAGGCGGATCAGAAATATGTCGTCTGCAACGCGGACGAGGGCGACCCCGGCGCATTTATGGATCGCTCCGTGCTGGAAGGCGATCCGCACTGTATCGTGGAAGCTATGGCAATCTGCGGTTATGCCGTCGGCGCGACGGAAGGCTATATTTATGTGCGCGCGGAGTATCCGATTGCGGTCAACCGCCTGGAAATCGCCATCCAACAGGCCAAGGAATACGGCCTGCTGGGCAAAAACATCTTCGATTCCGGCTTCGATTTTGACCTTCACATCCGCCTTGGCGCAGGCGCGTTCGTCTGCGGTGAGGAAACCGCGCTGATGACCTCCATTGAGGGCAACCGCGGCGAGCCCCGCCCGCGTCCACCTTACCCGGCGGTCAAAGGCCTGTTTGGCAAGCCCACAACGGAGAATAACGTGGAAACCTTTGCCAACGTCCCGCAGATCATTTTGAAGGGCGCGGATTGGTTCGCCTCCATGGGCACCGAGCGCTCTAAGGGCACAAAGGTGTTCGCCCTGGGCGGCAAGATCAAGAACACGGGCCTTGTGGAAATCCCGATGGGCACCACATTGCGTGAGATCGTCGAAGAAATTGGCGGCGGCATCCCCAACGGAAAGAAGTTTAAGGCCGCGCAGACCGGCGGCCCTTCCGGCGGCTGCATCCCCGCCTCTTTGATGGATACGGAGATCGACTATGACAACCTCACCGCTATCGGCTGCATGATGGGCTCCGGCGGATTGATCGTCATGGATGAAGATAACTGCATGGTCGACATTGCGAAATTCTTCCTAGAATTCACGGTCGACGAATCCTGCGGCAAGTGCTCCCCCTGCCGGATCGGCACCAAGCGCATGATGGAGATTCTCGAAAAGATCACCTCCGGCAAGGGTACGCTTGAGGATATTGATAAGCTCGAAGAGCTTGCTTACTACATCAAGCAGAATTCCCTCTGCGGCCTGGGCCAGACGGCCCCGAACCCGGTGCTGGCAACGCTCAAGTTCTTCCGCGAAGAATATATCGCGCATGTGGTGGATAAAAAGTGCCCTGCCGGCGTCTGCAAAGCACTGCTCAACTACTACATAGACGCGGACAAGTGCATCGGCTGCGGCCTGTGCGCGCGCACCTGCCCGGTGGGCGCGATCTCCGGCGAAATTCGCAAGCCGCACACCATCGACACCAGCAAGTGCATCAAGTGCGGCGCGTGTGTTGAAAAGTGCAAGAAGATGCAGGCCATCAAGAAGAAATAACGAAAGGAGTGTGCCTGTCAATGGAAATGGTCAATATCAAAATCAACGGCATGCCCTTGAGTGTGCCCAACGGCATTTCTATCCTCGAAGCGGCGCGCTATGCCGGGATCGAGATCCCGACGCTGTGCTTCCTCAAGGACATCAATGAAATCGGCGCGTGCCGGATCTGCATGGTGGAGGTCAAGGGTGCGAGAAGCCTGGTTACCGCCTGTGTTTACCCGGTGAATGAAGGCATGGAGGTCTTTACAAATACAGAAAAGGTGCGCAATTCCCGCAAAATCACCCTGGAGCTTATCCTCTCCACGCACGACCGCAAGTGCCTCTCCTGCGTGCGCAGCGGCAGCTGCGAATTGCAGCAGCTCTGCAAAGAGTTCGGCGTAGATGACGAAACGCGCTACGAGGGCGCGAACCCGCACTACGAGTTCGACGACTCCGCCGCGCATATGATCCGCGACAACAACAAGTGCATCCTCTGCCGCCGCTGCGTCGCTGCCTGCGATATGCAGAAAATCTCCGTGATCGGCGCGAATGCCCGTGGCTTCGATACGCATATCAGCTCCGCCTTTGATAAAGATCTGGCGGACGTCTCCTGCATATCCTGCGGGCAGTGTATTGTCAACTGCCCGACCGGCGCGCTGGTGGAAAAGGACGACAGCGACAAGGTGCTTGCCGCCATCAACGATCCGGAGAAATACGTGATTGTCCAGACCGCCCCCTCTATCCGTGCAACCCTCGGCGAGTGCTTCGGCATGAGCATCGGCACGAACGTGCAGGGCAAGATGGTTGCGGCGCTTCGCCGCCTCGGCTTCGATAAGGTGTTCGACACCGACTTCGCCGCCGACCTCACCATCATGGAGGAGGCGCACGAGTTTATCGAGCGCGTGCAGCAGGGCGGCGTGCTGCCGATGATCACCTCCTGCTCCCCCGGCTGGGTCAAATACTGCGAGCACTACTATCCTGATCAGATCTCCCACCTCTCCACCTGCAAATCGCCGCAGCAGATGTTCGGCGCGACGATCAAAACCTGGTATGCAAAAAAGATGGGGATCGATCCGGAGAAGATCGTCGTCGTTGGCATCATGCCCTGCACGGCGAAAAAATTTGAGACCAAGCGCGACGACCAGTCCGCCTCCGGCTACCCGGATGTGGATATCGCGCTCACCACCCGCGAGCTTGCCCGCATGATTGAGAGCGCTGGCATCTACTTTAAGCACCTGCCGGATGAGGAATTCGACAATCCGCTCGGCGAGGGCACCGGCGCGGCCGTCATCTTTGGCGCGACGGGCGGCGTAATGGAAGCTGCTCTCCGCACGGCCGTTGAAACGCTCACCGGCAAGGCGCTCGACAACGTGGATTTCACCGACGTGCGCGGCATGGACGGCGTGAAGGAAGCGGAATATGAAGTGGCCGGCCTCAAGCTCAAGGTGGCGGTCGCCAGCGGCACCGCCAATGCCCACACGCTCATGGAGCAGGTGAAGGCCGGCACATCCCCCTATCATTTCATCGAGATCATGGGTTGCCCCGGCGGCTGCATCAACGGCGGCGGGCAACCGATTCAACACGCGGTAGTGCGTAACTTCGTTGATTTGAAAAACCGCCGCGCCGCAGCGCTTTATGATGCGGACCGCAAGCTCCCCGTACGCAAATCGCATGAGAGTGAAGCGATCAAAACGGTGTACACCGAGTTCTTCGGCGAGCCGGGCAGCCATCTTGCGCATGAGGTGCTGCATACGTCCTACAAGGCCAGGCCGAAATACAAATAAAAAATAGCCGCTGGTTTTCTGCAATCGCAAGCTGTGCGTATCTCTTAGACCCGCGTGATGATGGCAAGCCTTGCTTTGTTACTCGTGCTGCTCGTAATAAAAAATAGCCGCTGGTTTTCTGCAATCGCAAGCTGTGCGTATCTCTTAGACCCGCGTGATGATGGCAAGCCTTGCTTTGTTATTCGCGCTGCTCGTAATAAAAAAGTCCCTTAATATCTTTAAGCCGCCGCTCCCCATCGCGAGGAGCGGCGGCTGTTCCTTCATGCTCTTCGCGCCGGAAAAATCATGGCGGGCGAGGCGGCAGGCCTCTGGGGAGCGGCGGCGCTGTATCTTGCCGGCTTGCGCTCTCCTTCGCCGGCACGGCGTTTTTTCCAAGGGGGATTTATCGATTTAGCGAGGAGTATTCCTTTGAACAACTAGAGCGGGGACGGATTGCAATCCGCCCCCTATCGCTTAAAAAATACCGATCAAAATCCGTAATTTCTCTGATTTTGATTCCGGATCAAATATGTTATCGTATACATATGCAGAAAAACAGATCAAAAGGGGAAATCATTGTGAAAAAAAGCAAAGCCGTCCTGCTCGCCGCCGCGATTCCGACCGTCCTGCTGATCGCCGTGATCCTGCTTGTCATTTTCGGCGTGAAATATCTCAACGGCTTCAACGAAGCGCAGCTCGATATCAAGCAGGATAATTTTACATCCGCCAACGCAACCTCCCTCACCGGCCAAACCGTCTTTCTGGGGGATTCCATCACAGAATATTACCCTGTGGCGGAGGCCTACGGCTCCTTTACCCAAAAGACCGGAAGCCTCGTCTACAACCGCGGCATCAGCGCGGAAACAAGCGGCCACATGAAAGACCGCCTCAACGACACTGTCATACCACTCCGGCCGCGCAACGTCGTGATGCTCATCGGCACAAACGATATTGGCCAGGGTGTGCCGGAAGAGGAACTGCTGAAAAACATCACGGACTCCGTCAAAATGATCCGGGAGCAGTCGCCGGAGACAAATCTGATCGTGCAGGCGATCTACCCGGTAAACGAGCATATGGAAACGCTCTATGCGCGCGTTATGGTTGGGAAGCGAACAAATGCCGGTATCACAGCAATCAACGAAAAGATCAAAACCATCGCGCAGGAGAACGGCGCAGTCTTTCTTGACCTAACAAAAGAACTTTCAGATGAAAACGGCGATCTGAAGCGGGCGTTTACATACGACGGACTCCACCCCACGGCGGAGGGCTATGCCGTCATCACAGAAAAAATTCTGCCTTTGCTTAAGTAACTATAGCTTTAAGATTGCCAGCACGATCAGCAGCGCCCCGCTAAACCAGGAGAGGTCAAAGGATAATTTCTGCGCCGCGCGGTTACCGATCTTTCCACCCAAGCGGACCGCCAGCATCCCAACGGCCAAGGAAAACAGCATTACGATCAACACATTCACCTGCATCAGCGCCGCGCCAAAGCCAACCGCCAGCCCGTCAAGGGATAACGCAACAGCCAGCGAGGCGGCTTCTGCGGGCGAGAGCACCCGGGAGCCATCCCGATCTGCTTTCTCCGGGTCGGCATAGACATCCAAGATAAATTTCAAGCTGAACACCGAGAAGGAAACCTGCCGGTGCATCCGCTTATGCCTGCGAATCAGAGTTTTGATCGCGCTGTCACACAGCTTTGCAACACCCAACAAAAAAAGGAGCGCAAAGCATAACCCCCTGGTCAGCCCCTGCGGCAAAAATGGGCGCAGCAACGCCCCTGCCAGAAGGGAAACCGCCAGCATTGCCGTGCAGATCACGCTGATAATCGCGGCGGACGAAAATGGAATTTTGATCCGCTGCGCGCCATAGGCAAAGCTCGCAACAAACGCATCCATCGAAAGAGCCACCACGAGCAACAGCGCCTCCAGCACCGCATAAAACAGGCCGTTCAATGGCACTCACCCCCTGTTAGCGGGATCCATCATCAAAAAACGCTTCCCCGCTCCCCTATCCTATGCGTAAAGTGGGAGCGTGGTGAAAGCGTTTTTTCATATGAGCTGAATCGGGTCACCAAACAAGGCCGGCCAGGCTTTCCTTCGTTTTAGAGAACTTCCCCGTTTGGATGCGGAAGAGTGTGATTGTTTTTGTCGGGACCATTCCAACACACTCACAGAATGCCGTTTTCTATCTCAGGAACCTATTCGCCACGTTTTAAAACATACGTTCCATCAGCGCTCCATACAGAGGGATGCAGACGGGCTATTTTCACCGGATCAATTCCCCAATTGAATAGAATGGAATTTGTTTTTTGATCGGCCGTCTCTTTGCTCCAAAATATGCGTTTGATATCACTCCCTCCCGCCTTTCACCAAACCCTACCGCCGAGCAGTAAAGAACAGCCGCGGGAAACGAAAAATAACCTCTCCATTTTGCCGCACCGGGTAGGCGCGCGCAATTCCATCGAGCACCTCCCGCTCAAATAGCCGCTGGTTTTCCTTCGTCAGGCAGGAGAGGTAGGGCCGTAGCCCTGTGCCACGGTACCACTCAAGAATCGCCTGATGAGAGGGAAGCCTGTGATAATAGACTGTCTCCCACATCGTAAAGTCCCCAGCGCTGGCGCTCAACAAATCAAAATACTGCTCCGGCGTGAGCTGATAGAAAACACGCCGCTCCGGGAAGCACGATCGCCATTCTGCCTTGGCAGCTACGCGCTCGGCGATCCGGTGAACCGGCTCCTCAAAATTGTTGGGCAGCTGCACCGCCAAAATCCCACCGGGCCGCAAAAGCCCGATCAGGCGGGGAAGCAGTTGTTCATGGCCCGGCACCCATTGCAGGCAGGCGTTAGAAAACACGAGATCATAATCCGTACCAAGCGCAGTGAAATCCCGAGTCACATCAAAAACCTGAAAAGACAGCGTCGGGTTCTCCTCCCTCGCGGCCCGGATCATCTCCGGGGATTGATCGATCCCCAGCACATCCGCTTCCGGGAATCGTTGCTTTACCATCCGCGTGCTGTTGCCCGGTCCGCAGCCGATATCCAGCGCTTTGCGGCACTCCTCTTCCAACGTGACTCGGGCCGCAAGGTCGCGGGCTGGCTGCGTGCGTTCCGCCTCAAACTTTAAATATTGTTTCGCATCCCATTTCATGAATTGGATCACCTCTTCTGCTGACTGTACGCCATGTTCCCCTTTGGCTAAGGCGCCTGATTAAATACCTTCAACGAAAATATGCTGCCCTGCCCCGGGCTGCTCCGAACGCTGATCTCACCGCCCTGCGCCCGCAAAATGGTGCGCGCCATGGCAAGGCCGATCCCGACGCTGTCCGGCGAGGCGTTTTTGCCCCTGTAAAACCGCTCGAATAGATGCGGCTGATCTTCTTTTGCAATACCCTCGCCTGTATCCGCAACCATAAAGAGCGCATAGAGCGGGTTTTGTCGAGCCGACACAGTTACCGTGCCGCCCCGAGGCGTGTGCTCCACACAATTTTTAATCACGTTGAGCAGCGCTTCCGCCGTCCAATTCAAATCACATTTTACGCGAAGCCCCTCCGGCACATCGATGAGAAGCGTCTGCTCCCGCAGCTCCGCTGAAATGGAGAGCGGCTCGCACGCCTTCTCCAGCACCGCGCGCGCTTCATGCATCGCAGGCCGAAACACAATCGCCCCCGCATCCAGCCGGGCGAGCTTCAGCAGAGAGGATACCAGCCACTCCAGCCGGTCGAGCTGCGCATGCAATCCCCTTGAAAACTCTTCCCGACGATCCGGAGGCAGGTCAGGAGACTGCAAAAGATCCGCCAGCATCATCATAGAGGTCAACGGCGTTTTCAGCTGGTGCGAAATGTCGGACATCGAGTCGGCAAGGCGTGTTTTTTCCTCTGTCAAACGCTGGTTTTGCTCACGGAGAATGCGCGTGACCTTATGGATATCGTTTTGCAGGATACTCAGCTCGCCCTCGTCGTTATTTCGTACATCAAGCGAATAATCGCCTGCGCAGATGCGCTCCAAACATGCGCTCAATCGGCGCAGGCGACGGTACTGCCGCCCTGCAAACCCTATCGCACAGATGGCTACAAGCAAGCCTACCAAAAACGCAAGGCACCCGGCCCGCCAGTCGAAGCAAAAGCCTGCAACACTCCCTGCCGCCATGACCGCCAGCATAACGGCCAGCATCCGGCACAGCTCACGGTTGCGCAGAATCTGCATGTGAATCTTCCTCTCTCTTTCGCCGATCAATCCATGCACAATTCCCATACCACGCTGGCACAGGGTGCAAGGCGCATTGTTTCTGTAAGCGCAGGCGGGGCTTCCATATTGCTCAGCAAAAGCTGCGCGCCGCCTGTACAGAGCTCCGCAGGGATTTTGACGCGTGCCGGCTTCGGCGACAGGCTGCATACAACCAAAAGCTGCCGGCTTCCAAGCCGCCGGGCAAAGGCAAGCACCTCCCTATTCTGCGCATCAATGGGCACAAATGCGCCGTCTCGCACAATATCCGCATATGTCTTGCGCAACGCCAATGCCTTTTGATAAAAGCGGAATACGGAATCCGGGTCTTTCAACTGTGCATCCGCGTGAATCTCCCGGTAATTTTCATTGATTTTCATCCATGGCGTGCCGCTTGTAAAGCCTGCGTTTGCCGTATCGCTCCACTGCATGGGAGTACGGGCGTTATCGCGCGCATACCGTTGCAAATATCGCTCGGTAAAATAGGCAACAATGCTGCCAAACGGCTTTTTACGAGCTGCCGCCAGCTGATTGACGGACTGAATGTCGCGGTAATCCGCGCTTTTAAACGGGCAGTTTGTCATGCCAAGCTCCTGCCCCTGGTAGATAAAGGGCGTCCCCTTTTGAAACAGCAGGGAAATCGCGAGGCTCTTCGCGGCTGCCGCGCGGTGCGCACCCGCAGGGGCAAACCGCGGAATGCTCCTTGATTGGTCGTGATTTTCATAATACAAAGCGCCCCAAGAGCCCTCCGGCAGCTCCTGCCAACGGAACAGCGTGCGCTTCCAGCGGCGCAGATTGGTAGATTTCTGGTTGTAGGCGCAGACGGCACGCGCACCGACGTGCTCAAAGTGGAAGAGCAGATCCAATAGCCCCGCGCCCTCTTGCGTAATCTCGCAGGCGCGGGCAAAATCTATGCCTGCTGCCTCGCCGACAATCATCGTGTCAAATTGGTTAAACGAGCGTTCGGAAAGCTCCTGCATATATTCCTTCCAGCGTGGGCCGACCACAACGTCGTTCTGTGACGCGCGGTATAGATCTTCCGGCTTTGAAATATAGGTAATAACGTCGCACCGGAATCCATCCACCCCTTTTTCCAGCCAGTAGTTGCAGATGGCCGCCACTTCCTCGCGCACCTTTGGATGATCCCAATTCAGATCCGGCTGCTTCCTGCTGAACAGATGCAGATAGAACTGCCCGGTCGCCTCATCATATTCCCACGCAGAGCCTCCAAAACAAGCGCACCAGTTGTTGGGCGGCGTTTTGTGATCCGGCCCGATGCCGTCGCGCCAGATATAATAATCCCTGTAAGGGTTTGTCCGATCCTTCCGGCTCTCTTGAAACCACGGGTGCTCGTCCGACGTGTGATTGACAACCAAATCCATCAGCACCTTGATTCCACGGTTGTGAAAGGCCTCCAGCATCTTTTCCCAATCTGCCAGCGTACCGAATTCATCCATGATGTCGCGATAATCGCTGATATCGTAGCCGTTGTCGTCGTTTGGCGATTTGTAGCAGGGCGACAGCCATACGGCGTCTATGCCGAGCTCCTTCAGATAATCAGCCTTTTGCAGAATGCCGTTTAAATCACCGACGCCATCGCCGTTGGAATCCAGAAAGCTGCGCGGATAAATCTGATAAACAACCGCGTCTTTATACCATCTTGTTTTCATAGCGTCTCCTGTTTCTCATCAAATTGATGCTTATTTTTGTCAACAGCGGTTTTCAGCGCATAGCCGCGATCCTGCCCCCATTCCAAAGGCATACAATATGATAAAAGCGTTCAACGATGCTCCTCTGCATTTTTCGCGCTGCCTACGGCCCGGTAACCTAGCCCGCGCACCGTCTGTATCAGCTGCGGTTTCTGCGGGTCGTCCTCAAGCTTTTCTCGCAGCCGCTTGATGTAAACAGTCAGTGTGTTGTCGTTAACAAAGTCGCCTGCCGCATCCCAAATGCTTTCCAGCAATTGCCCGCGAGTGAGCGTCTGCCCTTCATTGGATGCAAACGTCAGCAACAGGCGATATTCCAGCGCTGTAAGAAAAACCTCCTGTCCGCCCCGCATCACGCGCGCCTGGGCCGGATAAATCCATATATTGCCCAGCCGGATCGCTTCCGTATCCGGGCGGCCCCGGCGGCGCAGCACGTTTTTGATGCGCGCCATGAGCTCCCGGATGCGGAAAGGCTTCGTCACATAATCGTCTGCCCCCATCTCAAGGCCCATTACCACATTCACTTCATCGTCACATGCAGTAAGAAAAATCACAGGGGTTTCCCTGTTTGCCCGCAATGCCCGGCAAACGTCATATCCACTGCCATCCGGCAGCATCAGGTCGAGGATGGCAAGGTCAAACGGCTCCCGCTCCGCCGCCAATTTGCCCCCGGCAGCATCCGGCACATGATGCACGGCATAGCCCTCCTGCTCAAGCGCATAGACGAGCCCCACGGCGATTGTACGGTCATCCTCCACCAGCAAAATCCGCATGCACATCCGCCCCTATTTATTTCATCTGAATCGAGTATATCATATTTTTCGCTTGGTTGCATGACAATCCTGTCATATCGTCAAAACGCCCGCGGCATTTCTGCCGCAGGCGCTGATTGCTTGAATTTGGATGTCTGGTATCTGTTAATACGCCTTGCCCCAGTAAAGCATATGCTTTGCCGGCTTACCACAGCAAACGCAGGTATCGGCAAGCTGCTCCTGCTCAAAGGGGATGCAGCGTGAGGTAACGCCCGCTTCCTCTTTGAGAGCTTCCTCACAGGCGAGGTCGCCGCACCACATCGCCTTAATAAAGCCAGGCTTGTGCTCTGCAAGATCCTTGAGTTCCTCCAAGGTTTTGGCGCTGTAAGTCATCTCTTCGCGGCGGGCGAGCGCTTTTTCATAAAGCCCGGCACGCACGGCCTCCAGCTGCTCTGCGATGGCCGCTTCCAGTTGATCGAGTGAGACGAAGGTTTTTTCGCGGTTATCACGCCGCACTAGAACGCACTGGTTATTGGCAATGTCCTTCGGGCCAATCTCCAGCCGCAGCGGCACACCCTTCATCTCATACTCCGCAAACTTCCAGCCAGCGGAATTATCACTGTCATCCACCTTGACGCGGAATGTTGCCGCCAGACGGTCACGCAGTTCCATCGCCTTATCGAGCACGCCTTCTTTATGCATTGCAATCGGCAGAATGACCACCTGTACGGGTGCGACGGCCGGCGGCAGAACGAGGCCGTTATTATCCCCGTGCGTCATGATAATCGCGCCAATGATACGGCTTGACATACCCCAGGAGGTCTGGTGCGGATATTGGAGCGTATTGTCCCGCCCAGTGAACTGGATGTCGAACGCACGGGCAAACCCGTCGCCAAAATAGTGGCTCGTGCCGCTCTGAAGAGCCTTGCCATCGTGCATGAGCGCTTCAATCGTATAGGTTGCCTCCGCGCCTGCAAATTTTTCCTTGTCCGTCTTACGGCCCTTGACCACGGGAATCGCAAGGTCATGCTCGCAGAAATCCGCGTAGACGTTGAGCATACGCTCCGTTTCCTCCACCGCCTCCTGTGGGGTCTCGTGCATGGTGTGGCCTTCCTGCCAAAAAAATTCCATGGTGCGCAAAAACGGGCGCGTTGTCTTCTCCCAACGCACAACGGAACACCACTGGTTATAGAGCTTGGGCAGATCACGGTAGGAATGAATAACCTGGGCATAGTGATCGCAGAAGAGCGTTTCGCTCGTCGGGCGCACACACAGGCGTTCCTGAAGCTGTTCCGCGCCGCCGTGCGTGACCCACGCCACCTCTGGCGCGAAGCCCTCCACATGATCCTTTTCCTTTTGGAGCAGGCTTTCCGGAATAAACAGGGGCATCATCACATTTTCATGCCCCAGCGCCTTGAAACGCCGATCGAGGTTATCGCGGATATTCTCCCACAGCGCCGTGCCGTAAGGTCGCACCACCATGCAGCCGCGCACGCAGGAATAGGAGGCAAGCTCCGCTTTCTTCACAACGTCCGTATACCACTTGGCGAAATCTTCCTCCATGGAGGTAATTTCCTCCACCATTTTCTTCTGCTCTGCCATCTTCCAAAAAACCGCCTTTCCAGGGATTTCAATATGAAATTACTCGTAAATTTAATTATAGTAATCCCCGGCGGATTTTTCAAGTTTTTTCGGCGCGGAAGGCAACGTTTATCGGAAACCACTGCACAGGCAATACAAAAGCGCGCGCTGCATCTGCATTGTGAAGCCAGAGTCCCCATTTGCCATCGCAGCCTTTATTTATCCTTCGGCTTTGCAAAAAAGGACACCAACAGCCCGCTGATCATCGCAGCCGTAATGCCTGCCGCACCGGCTGTCAACGGCCCCGTCAGCACACCGAGCAAGCCCTGGCTGGCCACGGCTTCCTTCGTTCCCTTCGCCAACAGATAACCGAAACCCGTCAAAGGGACGCTGGCCCCCATGCCGGCCCACTTTACCAGCGGCTCATAAAGGCCAATTGCGCCAAGCAGCACGCCCAGCGTAACAAACAGCACCAGAATTCTTGCGGGCGTCAATTTCGTCCAGTCAATTAAAATTTGGCCTACGGCACAGATCAGCCCGCCAACCAGAAACGCTTTCAAAAAGATCATGCGTATGATTCCTTCCTTTCACAGAGCCGCGCAGCGCCTCTGCGCGGCCTCCCTGTTTGAAAAGCCCTACTTGATAGCGCTCGGCTTTTCTGCGTCGTTATTCTTTGCCTTTTCACCACAAATATTCCAAAAGAGTGGAAAAGAAAAATAGAAGCACAGAGGAACTACGCGTCAGGAAGCAATCGATTCAAAAAATACAGGCCCAGCGCTCTGCCGGGCCAGCAATGACAAGCTGTTTTTCATTTCTACCGTTCCTTTGCCCGAATGGAAAGCTTTTAAAAATGCAGGCTTTGATTCGGCAGCAGCGTGTAGACGGCGCTGGATGCGCCATGACAATCCTTCCAACCGGCAAAAATCTTCGATAGATCAACACGCACCTTTTTGGATACGCCAGAAATATTCCGGATTGAAAAGCCTTGCCCAGATAGCCGATAAGCCACGCCAAAGCTCGCCATGGAAACCTGTGTATCGCCCGTGCAGCAAGGGGCAACCAAAAGATCTGCCGCTTCATCCGGCCGGAGCCCCAAAAAGTCATGCACCAGCACATCAAGAAACACATTCGGGTATTCATAATAGGAAGGCGAGCCGTGCCAATTCCGTTTGCTCTCTTCCCCCGTGTTATAGTAAATATAATTCATATCATACCGCTCGCCCATATCAAAATTGTCGGCCCCGGCCTGCTGGGCAACCCGCTCTAACTGGCGCTTGAGCAGGGCTGCATCCGCCTTTTCCCGCCTGTATTTTGCATCGTGGCACCAATACCGCCCGGCGGCGCACAAATCATACGGGCCACCCACGCCAATTTCCGACTGCGTATAATCCTCAATTTTTGCCGCGACAAAGGATGGGAACTTTTGAAAAACATCGTCATACTGCTCGATCACGGCGTTCACCGTTTCGTTTCTGGTGGGATCATTGAAACCGAAGGTGACGGACAAGGCGTTGCTCAGCAAATGGATATGGTCATGCGCCGCACCCTGCCGGTCGATCCAATCCACATAGCGGCCGTCCCGCTCACTCCAATAGCCCTCCGGGATAGGCTGTATATAATTGTGCCGCATTTTATTGGCCAACGCTGCATAACGATCCGCTTTTTCCGGGGCTCCTGCAATGGCTTCAAGCCGCGCCATTAACTCGAACGAATGCACGGCAAAGGCCTGCGCCTGTGCATTGGCGCCATCCTTTATGACTTGATCTTCATAATACACATCGCCCCAAAGGCGGCCATTCCCATCCAGAAACCGCTCTGCAAAGCAAAGCCCGCGCTCCAGAGTGCCCAAATGCTTTTTTACAAACCCAAGGTCCTTAGTCAGGCAGAAGTAATGATATAGCTCTTCCACCAGCTCGATTACGCCTGTGAGCAGAAACATTACGGCCTTTACCTTTTTATCCTTGCTTTTGCGGTATACGCGGTATTCCCTCCGCCCATTCGGTTGTAGAGAACACGGAATGCGGAACTGCCGCCGCCAATCTGTGCGCATGAGACGCAGCTGCAATTCCAGCATTCTGCGGACCACCTGCAAATCAAAGGCGTCGCCCATCGCTACCCTGCCGCGAATATGGAATTCGTGATCCACAGCGGGGTAAGTGCCCCCATAAAACTTTGTTTCCAGCGTTGAAAGAACATAGCCCTCCCGCAGCCGCTTTTTTCTGCGCATAAAGGAGCGCTCGGCGCATTGGTTTAAGATGCTCTTCCAATAGAAGTTTGCCATTGCCCGCTCTAAGGCGTCTGAGCCATCCACCCGCACACAAAACGCATTTCCAAGAAAATCGCAGGATGGAACCCCTTTATACACGACAGTGCTGTAATCCGCATCAAAAAAGATATCGACCCCTGCCCGACTGTGCCGCACCCGATAGCCTCCGGTTGTTTGAAGCAGTGAACAGGTATCCTCGCCCTCATCCAGCGCCCATAAAAACGCGTTTCCCACAAATGATTTGGGCTGAGCCGCCGGCGGGATTACATAGTGATTGCCATTCTCCTGCAAATGGGCATAAATTTTAACGTCACGATCCAAAATCAGCTTTTTCATAAACCCCCTCCACCACGCCTTGTCAGCCCTCATTTCTAACGCTGTGTATCGCCAGGCCTTGCCTTCCCCTTTTTCAAGGAGTGCCGCAGAAGCTTTTTCACGAGATTGATCGCTTCCGCCGGACAAAGCGCGCGTGCTCAGTGGAATACAAACAATTAAAATAGAAGAGTGTTCACGGAGCGCGGACCGGCTTGCCGCTTGCGGGATCAATGTGTTCCCATCCGCCCACGATTTGTGCCCACCAGGCGCCGCTGGCTCCGAAGCCTTCTATGTGCTGAAACTGCTTTTCAGGGTTTATCTGTATGTTCAAATGCCAACCGCCTCCTATCCGGCAAAACAAACGCGGCGCATTTGTTTTTTGTTCAATCCCGTTTCATGGCGGCGAAGGGATAATCCATAAAGTGCTCCGGCATGACGAAGCGCACAAAATTGGAAGGCGCCTCATCCCCCTCAAAATACAGCCAGCGCGTCATTTCCAGCACGCGCTGGTTCGGTAGCACACGCAGCTCCGCCTGCTCTTTCTCCGTCGGTACGCGGCGCACGATTGAATAATCGATTTTTCCCACGCTCAAATCCTCCTGCGTAAGGATCACATGCGCAATCGAGGCCTCGCTCTGCGCGCTCCCGGCAATGCGTTCATAAAGCTCCTGTGTAAAGTAGTTATCCTCCACAGCCACCGGGATTTTTTCGCCATAGCGCACACGCTTGAGGCGGCGCACCACCCTACCGGGCGCCCAGCGTTCGCTGAGGACGCCGGCTTCCACCGTAACCGGCTCATCCTTCACCACGCGATTGACACAACGGATGCCCATTTTATCCAGGTAGTGGGAAAGAGAAATTAACGGTTCAAAGCCTAGCTCCCGCTTTGGCTCTTTTACAAACGTGCCGATTCCGTGCCGCTTTTCCACCTGGCCTTCATGCTCCAGCTCATTGAGAGCGGCACGCACGGTTGCCCGTCCAACTTGCAGCTGCTCCATAAGCTCCTTCTCAGTGGGCAGGCGGTCGCCTACCTTATAATCTCCCATTCGAATGCGGTTTAATATATACTCTCTCACCTGAATATATAAAGGAGTGTAGCTTGCTTTATCCAGCATACGTTTCGCACCCTTCTTCCAAAAAAATCCATATCTTAATTATACACAGGAATAGTGTTTTGTCAAAATTCGGCTGTTTTTCGGCACATCCAGGAGGGTCGTGCAAAAGTAACGTGCGATCACAAGCTCCCCTTCTTCGTTCGGGCGGCCGTTTTCATCAAACCATCGCTCCTGTACGCGCGCATCGTTCTGTGCCGTTTCCTGCGCCAAACGCGTAAGATCAAGCAATATCACACCCTCCTGCTGCCCAAGGATCCTCATCGTGGCAAGGCAGCCGCTCAAATCTTTCCGCAGGGTCAACGGCATTTGCAGGATCACCAGGGCGCCATCCGACTTTGCCCTGCTAATGAGCGCGCTCAAGTCATGCTCAAACCGCGCCTGCACATTCAGGCCTGATTTCTCTCCTTCAAACTCCGGCATGATCGACACAACCGACGGGTGAAAACGGCCCACCCAATCATCGTAATGCAGCAGCATGTCGGAAACTGTATCGCCGCTGTGCGCTTGGTTGATGGCATAACGCATCCGGCTCGTATATTCGTCGCCAATCATTTCCCAGCGGGATACCTCCTGGATATGCTCCGGGTAGGCCCGCGCGCCGTTTTGACTGAAACGCGTTCCAGCGGTCGTCCCGCCGCCGAGATACACCCAAACGAAGGGCTGCCCGGGCGAAAAATACGGCGCAAACAAGGCGCTTTTGGCTTTGTCAAGGGAAAATTCCGCCCGCGCTGGGTCCGGATCCTCCGGCAGTGAAAGATCATGATAGCTGCCAGATACAAAGATTCCCTCTTCGGATACGCACAGCTCCAGCGATTGCAGCAGATAGCGAACCCACAGCAGGTGCCCGTATTCGTTCGGGTGGATGCCGTCCGCCATCAGCTTTTTCACTTCTTTTGGATGAGACGACCAGAAAGCGTTGTGGTCGATCAGAAGAATCTCCTCCTGCCGCACGAGCGCCCGCGCCGCCTCCAGATAGGGCCTGAGCTTGCGCTGGCGGTTGCTTGTGTTCGGCGTTTGCAGCACGGGGATTGCCCCGGCCGCCCGGATAGCGCCTGACCGCCTCGCCGCAGATTGCCGGTCATGAGCTTTCCGGGTGTGATTCCATCCGTTGCGCAGTCGTTCATCCCGAAGCAGAGAAAGACGACGTCCGCCTGGTAATCCGCCACCCAGGCGTTGAAATATTCCATCAGCTCCCGCGTCGTGGCGCCGGATACGCCGGTGTTCACCACCGTGTCGCGCGCGCGCTCCGGTGTGGCTTTGAGCGCCTGTGTAAAATGCTCCTGATAATTGCGCAGATAGTCTGTGTGCATGCAGCCGTGCGTGATGCTATCCCCCGCGAACACCCAGGTGACCGGCTCCTTGCGCGCCGTAATCGCCTGCATAAGCGCATAATCCGCTTTGCCGCGGTTGCTCGGCGCGTCCGCCTGACCGATTTCGATGGATTCCGGCACCGGCGGGATCAGGCTTTTCACAAGAAAATAGGCGCTGGAACCCAGCAATGCCAGAATACACAGCGCCACCATGAGCCAAAGCCCTATTTTATCTTGCAGCCCTTTGAACAAACTCATCAATTGAACAAGTGAAACACTGAGCATTCAACGCACCATCCAAAAGAATTTTTAAACGAAATGAATTATATTTATTGACAAAAGTATAATAAATTGATACAATCCTGTCAAGAGGTTCGGACAACCGAACCATTTCCCTTTTATAATCCACGGCAAGATACGATTGAAATAAATGGAGAGGTGATTCCCATGACAACGGCTCAAAAGCTTGAACGCACGCTGCGCGGCAAAGGGTACGAGGGCGTCTCCTGCACCGAGTGGCGCAAATCCATCCGGCTGGAGGGGGAGCTTGACGATTGGAAAGCCATCGTCAAAGCCGGAAAAATCGCCGCGAAGGCGGGCTATAAGGGTGTAATCAACGATATTACACTCAAGGGCTTCACACCGCCCCCTATCCGCACGCCGAAACAGCGGGATAACGCGCTGGAAGGCCGCAGGCCGGATGTGCTCATCATCGGCGGCGGTGTGATCGGCTGCGCGATTGCCCGCGAGCTGTCTAAAAATGCGCTCGACATCCTGCTGCTCGACAAGGAGAGCGACGTTGCCATGCACGCCTCCTCCCGCAACGACGGAATGATCCACCCCGGCATTGCTTCCCATGCAAACACGCTGCGCGGTAAGATGAATGTGAAAGGCAACGCGATGTATACACAGCTCTGTGAGGAGCTCGGCGTTCCCTTCCAGAGGTATGGCAATCTGATTCTCTATGCCGACCATATCTTCGGCACGGTGGCAGAGCCCTATCTCGGCGAGCGGGCGCGCAAATTGGGGATTGTCGGCGGCAAAATCAGCCGCAAGCGGCTGCGTGAAATTGAGCCGAATATCACAGACCGCGCCTTAGGCGCGTTTGAATACCCCTCCTCCGGCGTACTATCCCCCTATAAGCTAACCGTTGCGCTGGCGGAAAACGCCGTGGAAAACGGCGCGCAGGTTTCTCTTGACACCATCGTCACCGGCATGGAGATGGAGGGGGATGCGATCGGCAGCGTTTTCACTAACCGCGGCGCCATCCATCCGCGGCTCGTCATCAACGCAGCGGGTGTTTTCTCCGATCAGATTGCCGAGATGGCAAACGACCGCTTTTTCTCCATCCACCCGCGCAAGGGAGAGCTGGTGATTCTGGATAAAAAGAAGGGCCCGCTCGTGACTCGCTCAATGGGGCTGATCGATCTCAGCCAGGCCACCTCCGACACCAAGGGCGGCGGTGTGATGCGCACGATTGACCAAAACGTGCTCGTGGGGCCGGACGCCTACGAGCAGCCGATGCGCGAGGACTTCAGCACGCACCGCGAGAATATCGACGCGATCCTGAAAAAGCACCTCCCGCTCATCAAGGGCTTCGCCCCCTCGGACGTAATCACCTATTTTGCCGGCATCCGAGCCGCTACATATGAAGAGGAATTCATCATCGAACGCTCCGAATATGTGCAAAACCTCATCCATGCGGCCGGTATCCAGTCGCCGGGCCTTGCTTCCGCCCCTGCGATCGCAGAGGAAATCTCCAGGATCACGGTGGATGCGCTTCAGGAGCAGATGGAGGTAAAGCCGAATACAGGCTTCAACCCGCGCCGGAGGGTGATTCCCCATATGAGCGATTTGACAACAGAGGAAAAACAGGAGATCATCCGAAAGAATCCGGATTATGGCGTGATCATCTGCCGCTGCGAGGGCATCAGCAAGGGTGAGATCGTGGACACGATCCATTCCCCCATCCCCGCAACCACGATCGACGCGCTCAAGCGCCGCGTGCGCCCCGGCATGGGCCGGTGCCAGGGCGGCTTCTGTTCCCCGCTGGTCACGCAGATCATCTGCGAGGAGACGGGGCTTTCCCCAGAGGAGGTCACCAAAAGCGGGGAGGATTCTAACCTAATCCTGGAACGCACACACAAGGGAGAAAGGAGTGGTCGTCAGCATGAAACGGTATGACGTGATCGTCCTAGGCGGCGGACCCGCGGGCCTTGCGGCCGCGATCAGCGCATCAAAAGAAAAGGCAAGCGTTCTGCTCATCGAGCGGGAAGCAAAAATGGGCGGTATTTTAAAGCAGTGCATTCATGACGGATTTGGCCTGCTGCGTTTTGGCGAGCGGCTCACCGGCCCGGAATATGCGGATCGTTTTCTAAAAGAACTGCTCCAGATGGAGATCGACTACCGTACCTCCGCTTTCGTCCTGAATGCGAAAAAGCAGCCGGGCGGCGGCTTCCGGCTGGAAATCCAAACGCAGGACGGCATCCTCTATGAGGAATGCAGCGCGCTTGTGTTGGCCTGCGGCTGCCGGGAAAAAAACAGCCCGCCAGGTTTGGATTCACGGCGACCGCCCCGCTGGCGTTTACACCGCGGGCACGGCGCAGCACTTCGTCAATCTTATGGGCTGTATGCCTACGAAAAAAGTGCGTAATCCTCGGCAGCGGCGATATCGGCATGATTATGGCCCGCCGCCTGACGCTGGAGGGCGCGCAGGTGGAGGGCGTATATGAAATCAAGGACGCGCCCGCCGGCCTTGCGCGCAACGTTGCACAGTGCTTAAACGACTATAACATTCCCCTGCACCTCTCCACCACCGTGACGCGCGTGATCGGCACGAAACGAGTGGAGGCCGTGGAGGTCTGCCAGGTGGACGGCTCCATGCAGCCCATCGCGGGCACGGAGCGCATTATCGACTGCGACGCGCTCATTCTCTCCGTCGGCCTGCTGCCGGAAAACGAGATTGCGGAGCAGCTCGGCGTGGAGCTCGACCCAGCCACAAAGGGACCCTTCGTCGATCAGAGGCTGATGACGAGCGTGCCCGGCGTGTTCTGCTGCGGCAACGCCCTGCACGTCAACGACCTTGTGGACTACGTTTCCGAAAGCGGCGAGCTCGCGGGCAAAGCGGCGGCGCACTACCAGCCCGCCGACCGCTGCCGGGTGCGCCTGAGCTACCGCAAGGGGGATTTTCTCTACGCGGTGCCACAGTATTACGATATGGAGCAGCCCGGCTCCTTCACCGTATATTTCCGCAGCCGAACAGACCGGCGCGGCCAGTCCGTTACGCTGCTTGTCAACGACCAGGCGGAAAAAAAGAAAAATTATCTGCGTTTGCTGCCCTCTGAAATGGAAACGCTGACCGTTACGCCCAAAGAAAAGGTCCGCAGCCTCCAGCTGAAGATGGAAGCGCGGCAGTAAAGGAGCGTGTGCTTTATGAAAAATACCGTGCAGGAGATGACCTGCATTGTCTGTCCAAACGGCTGCCGCTTGCAGGTGATGGAAAAGGATGGTAAGATAGAGGTGACGGGCGCCACCTGCAAAAAGGCGTGGCCTTCGCGGAAAATGAGCTGAAAAACCCGACTCGCTCCATTGCGAGCACGGTCAAAACCATTTTCCCGGACTGCCCCTATGTGAGCGTGAAAACAGATGGCGAGCTGCCGAAAGAGCATATCATGCAGGCCATGGAAAAGATCAATGCCGTCATCCTGAAAAAACGGCTGCCCATTGGCGGCGTGGTGCTCAAAAACGTATGCGGCGTGAAGATCGTCGCCACCAGCGATATGACCGGAAACCCCGCGCCCTGCCGGGTTCACGGCGCAGCGTGCGAAAAAGCATAAACAGGCATCGAGCGAATCAAATTCAGAAAATAGGAGGTATACAGCAATGGCTCTCAGCAAAAAAAAGGTGTCCGATTTTTATCCGGACTGGTACCATGAAGAAGCGCCTGCCGATTCTTGGCGCTCCATCCTGAAATGGGGCGATCCAAAGGAATTCAAAGCCCCCAGCCGCTCCCTCTACCGCATGATGAAGGATGTTTTCGACATGACGGACGACGACTTCCAGGAGAAGAAGGAGATGGGCCTAGAGCCGGTCAAATACGACCACCCCTCCCGCTTTACCGACGAGCAGCTAAACGACCTGCGCGCCATTGTGGGCCGCGCAAACGTCACGGTGGACGACTACGCCCGCCTGAGCGTCGCCTATGGCAAAACGATGATCGACCTGATGCGCCTTAGAAAGCACATTGTCGAGAATGTGCCAGACGCCGTGGTCTACCCCCGCAACCGCGCGGATATCATAGGGCTTGTCAAATACTGCACAGAGCACAAAATCCCGATGTACGTCTACGGCGGCGGTTCTTCCGTCACGCGCGGTGTAGAGCCCGTGTGCGGCGGTATCACGCTCGATATGCGCAAAAATTTCAACAAGGTCATCCGCTTCAGTGAGCACAACCAGACGATCACCGTGGAGGCGGGCATGAGCGGCCCGCAGCTTGAGGAGGTGCTCAACAACGCGCCGGAGAAACTACATGCCAAAGGGCGCTACACCTGCGGGCACTTCCCACAGTCCTTTGAATACTCCTCCGTCGGCGGCTGGACGGTCACGCGCGGCGCGGGCCAGAACTCCAGCTACTACGGAAAGATTGAGGATATCGTCATCAGCCAGGAATATGTCACCCCGTGGGCATTATCAAGAGCGACGAGTGCCCGCGCAACGCAACCGGCCCGTCAATCGACCAGATCATGATGGGCAGCGAGGGCACCTTCGGCATCCTGACGCACGTGACCTTGCGCGTGTTCAAATACATGCCGGAAAACCGCTTCCGCTTCAGCTATGTTTTCCACAACTGGGACGACGCCGTCACCGCCGCCCGCGAGATCATGCAGGGCGAGTTCGGCTTCCCATCCGTGTTCCGTGTGTCCGACGCGGAGGAAACGGAGATCGCCTTCCACCTCTACGGCGTGGCGGATACGCCTATTGACGCGCTGCTCAAAGCGCGCGGCTATGAATCCAACAAGCGTTGCCTGATGCTTGGCTTCACGGAGGGAGAGCGCCACTTTAGCAAAAACGTAAAACGCCGCATTTGGGATATCTGCCATAAATACGGCGCAATGTACACTACCGGTATCGTCACAAGAGGTTGGGAGAAGGGCCGCTTCCGCGACCCGTATCTGCGCGAGGATCTGGGCGATTACGGCCTGATGCTCGACACACTGGAGTGCTCCGTCAACTGGGATAACTTCATGGACGTTTACAAAAGCGTGCGTACCTACTGTAAGAGCCGCCCGAACACGATGTGTATGACGCATATGTCTCACTTCTACCCACAGGGCGCAAACCTCTACTTCATCTTCCAGGCGAAAATGGACAGCATTGATGAATATCTCGAATACCAGTACGGTATTATGGATCACATCCAAAAGGCCGGCGCTTCCATGAGCCACCATCACGGCATCGGCAAGATGACCGCCCCGTGGCTGGAGGCCCAGATCGGCCACAATGAGATGGAGGTTTATCGTGCGCTCAAGGAGCATTTCGATCCGGATCACATCATGAATCCGGGCGGAACGCTGGGCCTTGACCTGCCGGAGGAGCAGAAGCGCGACTTGATCCATAAAAAGTAAGGCAGTCAGAAGCATATCACTATAT
>ENA-OQDA01000175-OQDA01000175.1-human-gut-metagenome-genome-assembly--contig:-NODE-175-length-28117-cov-7.771061_pt1 | contig 28117 bp, 17 predicted proteins | sample MGYA00242771_ERZ504603 | MGnify/ENA primary metagenome ERZ504603 (study PRJEB26092, sample SAMD00036328) | human gut metagenome | host: Homo sapiens | study: EMG produced TPA metagenomics assembly of...
GCCAGCACTTTCTCCGCAGGAGAATGAAGTGTTATCCTGCGTCCTTTCTCTGGATGAAAAAATACCGGATACCAATCCACCTTTTTTATTATGAAGGGTATTCCATAGAAGAGATCGGGAAAAATCCTCCGGCTCAACCCCGCAACCGTTGGCACACGCCTTGCGCGTGGGCGTGCACTGCTAAAAAAAAATGATTGGAAACATCGATTGAAAGAACAACTTTTGCACTGCTCTCAAAAGAATTTCGTGCTTTTCTCACACAGGCAGAAATTTCAGTTTCACCGAAACCGAAAAAATTACCTATCTATTTAGAAAGGAATGGTCATTGATATGAAAACTGAACAAATGAAAACCATATATCATCATGCAATGGAACAGCTTCCGTTGGATGGGCTGGAAGGCCGTACACTAGAGAAGCTCTCATCCGCTAAAGATAAAAAGCGCGACTTTCCGGCAAAGCGGATTGCCGCCGCGGCTGCCGCAGTGATGCTGCTCTGCGCCACGGGCGCTTTGATTCTATCGCATACCACTCAAATTGAGCTCACAAACACACAGGGCAGGGTTTCTGCACATTATACGCCGTTCTTTCCAAAAGAGGTAAACAGAGCGAATTGCCTGGTGAATCGAACTGAGGAAGAGCTGTTCCACACAAAAAATCTCGCTCCATTTTTAGGAACGGTTGAACGGATTCGAAATATCCGGGTAGATCTCAACGGCGCGGTTTCTTACCGGGCAATTGCCGATGTGAGCGTAAACAAGGCCTATCTGGGCAACGTGGAGCCCGGCAGTACCGTATCTATCCTGCTTCCCTGCTCTATCGGGCGGGGCGAATGGGCGACAGGTTCGGAGCTTGCCGCTTCCCTGCGGGAAGGCACGACCGGCATCTTTATGCCCATTGCCTACACGGTGGACTCCTATTGGGAGGAGAATGGCGCACGCATTGATTTGAGCGAGCTGGCACCCTATGGATTAATGGATGGAGAGCGCTACCTTTTCCTGCAAGGGAAGGATGGCAAGATGCAGTTTGCGCAGTACGCTTATCCATCACTCCAAGCGGATGCATCTCTAGGGGATATCGAGGCATTTGCGGAAAGTTTTTGGAAATAACGAAATTGTGCAAGGGGCTGTTGCAAAATGAAATGTTTTGCAACAGCCCTCTAATTCTGCGTTTATTCATGCATGACGCAACGCGCCCTTCCCCTAACAACCTGTAGGCCGGGTCTGCAACGATAGAACGGGGCCGCCTGCACACTAAAAGCAACCTTTATTTCCCAATAATTAATCCAATCATAATCATGGAGTAAATCACAAAAAAGACTATCGTGGCCGCTCCATACTTTTGCAGGTCAGAATCACCATAGCGCAGAGCACAGATTGTTTTATATGCGTATACTAAGCCAAGAGCGAGGAAGGAGGATACGATCAACGAACCAAAAAACCAACCGCCCAAGGACACAGACATACTGATCCATCTCATTGACAAACCACACCACCTCTATACGTCGTTATAAGGTCCAAAGATGTTCCTCTCTCAACTGTGCATAGGACCAGTCCCCCATATCAATGGAAAACCCCATGCCAAACGGAAGGCTGAAATCGATTCCGTTAAAAAAATATGCAATTCGTTTGTGGGCATATGTAGCAAAATGATTGACCGACGTCGTGCTGGAGTTATTGACTTTCCCTTCAAAAAATACAAACCCCGTCGCGGAAAGATAATGCGTGCTCGTTCCATGGGGCTGAGAAGAAATGGAACTCACAGGAAGCCCGAACTCCATCGCATACCCATAGCCGCTGCCATCTTGCTTTAATTCATTATATGGCACATCATAAACATCCTCTCTGCTCTCCGTGACATACTGTAGCTTTTCATTTGTATAGCTTATGTTATACGTATAGGAATAGCAGCCCGACGCCGACTGAGGGATTACGCTTGTCGTCGTATCTCTGGATAGGCCAAAGGCATCTGTCGCTCTAAAAATCGGCAGTGTCTCCCACTGAAAAATGCCCGCAACACCATATTCCCTGCCCGCCGAGATCAAAAGGATCACCAGATGCAGGGTTCCTCCATTCAGTTTTCCGCTATTTCCCGGAGAAGGGATAACGATGTCGGACAATGGTGCGCGCGCGGCCTGAACCTGTTCCCGCATCGTTTCAAACGTTTCTTGCTGCGCAAGCTTTCGCTCCTTGACCGCTTGCGCATATGCGTTCTCATCCACTGTATCCATTTGGCCGGGAAACAAAGAGGATTCCACATAATAAGTAGATTTCGCCGTGATCTGCGTTGCGTTTTGAATCAACTCCATTTTATCCGCAGAGAGCTGCCGAATCATCTCGCTTGAAAGCGCAAGGGACGCCAGCTTTTTTTCGGCGGTTTCTATGGCAGATAACCCCCGGTAGTCGGCGTTTTGATAGGTAACCGTCTCTGTGCTTTCCTGCGGCTTCCCTCCTGCTTCCACAGCCTGAGCAGGCAGCAAAAAGGTGCATAAAAGCAGAATTGCGATCCATCCAGTCATCCATCTTTTGGTTTTCATTGATTCCCCTTCTTTCTTTATATTTATGGTCAACGAAAATGCACAGCCTAAAAATTTACAGTTTGAACCGAATCGTTCATTTCATTGCATAAAACTGATCATTTTCAATTCATGACAGAATTATCTTCCCCTTATTTATATCACTCTTCCATAAATTAGTCAATTATTGTTTTAAAATAATATACAAATAGATCGGAAATTCATTTATGATAGTAGGAACCATGCATTAGAAAAGCAGCCTGTGAATTTGGCAATTCACAGGCTGCTTGTGTTACGACGATTCTCAACGCTTTTAAAAATCGCTCATGTATCTTTTACGTTTTCTTTTCATCATCATGGATCATGATATTGCTTGGTTTCTGCGACATTCCTTTTTACAAAATATTACATTTGAGCACGACCGCCAGTTCAACCTCTGAGAGCGGTTGTGGCCCGTCCTGTAAATCTTTCAGCGTAATTTTTTGCAATGCATCTTTGTTGCCGTTGCCATAGAGCAGCGCCATTACGACCGTATCCTGATTCGGGATGAGCTCCAAGGCTTTTTCGGCTATAACGGGCACAGTAAAAGCAAAGTCTTTTTCCAGCGGATCGTTTTGCGTTGTCTTGCCGCCCGCAAAACCGTTTTCACTCCCCTCGTCTATGAGATTGATTGCCCACCAGAGCGATCCCTCCCCATGGGCGGAAAAGAGCAGCACGCCCGTATCGCCGACGGCATTGGTGTTGGACGTTTCCCCTTTTTCAGTCATCTTGCCGTTCTCATAAATCTCAAACCATGCAAAAATAGATTGAGGCGTGCCATTCCAATGATATCTAAGGTAAAACTGAGAAAGCCCGTTCTCCGTAGGGGCTCCATAATTGATCTTCTGCTCAATCTCGCTGACCTGCGCGCCATCCAGCGGCTCGATTCGCCTTTGGTGATTCATAGAGCAGGCGCTCAGGGCAAAGAGCAACGCAAAAAATACCGCAAGCATTCTCTTCATATGCTTTTCCTCCCAATGTTGCTATCATCCTAGACGATAAGGGCCCAACGTTCCCAGCACAAAGATTGATACATTGTTCATTTTTAAAAAAACACCATGAAAATTTTGCAAAACCTTTTTCATATCGCTTTTTTATTTCATTAAAACATTCTATTATCATCCGGCAATATTACGTGAGCATTCTTGATAATGGTTAATGTGCTCAAAATTTATGGAATACTAATTTACGATGTGTTTTTCGATAAACATGTTGATTTATATACTTTATATGCTATATTTTTGTATGGAATAAGTCAATCATTTTCCATAAATTTATATTACAAAATTTATCATCTATAGATTCCGGAATCATGCTGCACCTTCCATGAAAGCAAGTAGCCTGTGAATTTGGCAATTCACAGGCTGCTTGTGTTACGACGATTCATAACACTTCTAAAAACCGCTCATGTATCTTCCCGTTCGTCGCCAGCACGTCGTTGATCTCCGTGGCCGCCAGCATTTCCCCCTGCCAACCCGTCACGCATCCGCCTGCCTCCTGTATGAGCAGCTGCCCCGCCGCATAATCCCAGGGTTTCAAATGCCGCTCAAAATAGGCGTCGATCCGCCCACAGGCCACATAGCAGAGGTCAAGCGCAGCGGAACCGGAACGGCGGATATCCTGGCAGGCCAGGAATACCGTTTGGAACCGCTCAAAATTCCGGGCAGCTTCTTCTTTATAATAGGGAGCAGTGCCGATTGCCACCAGGCAGGAGGCGATCTCCCGCGTTTGCGTGCATTGGATCGGAACGCCATTGCAATAAGCTCCCCTCCCCCGCTGCGCTGTAAACAGCTCCTCGGTAAACGGGTTATAAACAGCGCCGAACACCACCGCTTGCCCATCATAAAATGCCAGTGAAACCGCGCTCATCTGATAGCCGTGGATCAGATTTGTCGTGCCGTCGATGGGGTCGAGAATCCAAGCAGGCCGCCCGCTATAATCCACATTCTCCTGCTCCTCCGCCAGAAAACCCGCCTGTGGGTGAAGCGCCAAAAGCCGCTCCTTCAAATAGGACTGCACGGCAAAATCCACCTGCGTAACATAATCTGCCTGCCCCTTCACAGTGACCTGCCGCGCCGCTTTTTCATCCATCACGATCGCTTTGGTTTCCAGCACCAGCTCCGCTGCCCTTTGAAAATCCATCAAAATCCCCGCCTTGTTTTGGGCCGCCGCAGATCACTGTGCGGCGGCCCATTTATTCTATCCTGTTATGATATTTGATTCTTTTTCCGCGTCACCGTCAATACGGCTACTGCAACAGCCGCCAGGCCGAACGGAATCAGGCCGAGTACCCGCTCGCCCGTATCAGCAATAGAGGGCGTGGGCGCCTCTTCTGCGGAAGGAGCGGCGCTTTCCTCTGGGGCAGGCGTGGGCTGCTCCGGTTGCGTTCCCTCTGGAGTGGGTTCTGGCCCATCCGGCTCTTGTGCAGGAGGCTCCTGAGAATCCGGCTCTTCCGGCCGCTCTGCTTGGATCAAAGTCAGCGCGCCGGTTTGCGGGTCCACCCGCATGAACTGGCTGTAATCCCCTGCCGCCTGCACAGTGCGCTGCGTATCCGAGAGGCAAAGCCACAAGATAAATTCCATCACCTGTGTATCATAGATGTAGCCCACATGCTTTAAATCTTTCAAAAACCATGTCTGCTCCGGCAAAAGGCAGGTGGAGGCGTCGATCACGCGATCTCCGGAGAGGTGGTTGTGCGTAGCATCTTGGCAGGAAGTATGCTTCTGCTGATAATCGGCCGGCAGTGTTTCATCTAAGAATGCACAGGTTGCATAGCCTGAGGTATATTTCGTATCGATCACGTTATCATTTTGCTCCCGGTAAGAGGGCGTAAGCGGCACACCCTGCAAATTATAGTGGGAAACAACATTGATCTTCGTCCCCGTTTCCATCGCGGCCCGAAACAGCTCCGGCAGTTTCTCCTGCACCTGATAATGATATGCATCAATCCGTGCAATCAGCTGTGCATCCGTTTTTTCGTCGAGCAAATAAGCCTTTGCCTCCTCATAATCCTCCAGGGCAATTAAATCCCAAATGCCCGGCATCGTCACAAAGGTATCCTGGAATACTTCATCATAAACGCGGCCCTTTAGATTTGCCACCAGCTCATCGAGCACTGGGAGTAGAATATCGATCACACCGGCCTGATCAAGCGCGTCGAGCAGGAGATTCACCACCTGCTGCCCCGCAACCTCCTTGAGAATTCGAATCAAGGCGTCTTTATGGAACTCGATCTTGCCCGTGAAGAGATCCCCCACGATGGTCGTCCCTGTAAAGGCGGAAGACAGCATGGTATAATTATCAATATCCTCACTTCCATACTGTGCAAGATAGGCGGCAATGATCGTCCCTCCCATGCTGGAGCCAATCAAGTTTACTTTATCATGGCCAGTTTCGCGCTTTGCTCGCTCCACATAGCCACGCAGTTCTTTCGCATGAGCCATGGGGTCGAGCCGCCAGTCGTAGTTAAAATAATATACGTGATCGGCGCCTATTTTCGCAGCGGCCGCACGCACAATGGCAGGCTCGTTGGTCAGGTAACCTTCCTCATTGACAAACTCCGGATAGTTCGCCATTGATTCCGGATAGACCGTAGTGGTAATCGCATAACGGCTGCTCCCATCCGGTTGACAAGCGAGCGGCTCCAGCAGGGCATACACGGCAGGCAGCACCTCGTCGCCAAGCGTTTCATAGTCCTTTGTAACAGCAAAGCGTGCAACCGGGCCCGCAATTTTACCCACGAGCTCCAAAATCGCCTGCGTGTCAGGTGCAAACACCTGTTTTTCCCGTTCCGTGCCCGCATCCATCACCAGCGGCCATGCATTCATTCCGCTGACGACGATCAGCGGCGCCGTATCACAATTGCCCACAGCAAAGGCCGCCGGTATTCCCCCCATCAACAGCAGCACAGCCAAAAGCAAACAGATTACCTGACGACACTTTTTTTTCATAATTCTCTCCCTCTTTCCCAAATCTCTCATGAAAAGATTACATGATTTTATTTGAATTGTCAATAAAGACGGTAAAAGAAATCACCGCGGATGCATCTTCCTTGCATACCGCGGCGATGTTTCTGTAAAAGATTTTGTAAAACCGGCGTCTCGCCCGAATCACTTTTGCGATTTCACTCAGGGCTTACCCCTTGGTCAATCGAGCAAAATTGGCCATCAGCTTTTTGGTGCCTGCTTTTTCAAAGGCGATCTCCAGCAGCGTATCATTGCCCATCGGCTGTGCGGAGAGCACAACGCCCGTTCCAAATAGCTTGTGCCCCACCGTATCGCCCACCCGGTAGGAGCCCGCAGGCGCAGAGGGCTTAGGCGCCGCCGGGCCAAAGGAATGGTCAAACGTTTTCTTCGGCTTTGCGGCACGCTGTACAGAGGGCTTCTGCTGGGAGAGCGTGACCTTGCGCTTCTCTTCCACAAGCCCCTCCGGAATCTCCTCTAAAAAAGGTGAGGGCGCGTTGTGGCTCGTGCTGCCGTAGAGCATACGTGTGCGCGCGTGCGTCAGATACAGCCGCTCTTTGGCGCGCGTAATGCCCACATAGGCAAGCCTACGCTCCTCCTCCATTTCACTGGCAGAGTAGAGCGATTGGATGCCGGGGAAAATTCCCCTCTCCATCCCCGGGATGAATACCACCGGGAATTCCAAGCCTTTGGCGGAGTGCAACGTCATGAGGACAACGGTATCCGCCTCCTCATTATAATTATCAATATCCGTCATCAAAGCGACCTCTTCGAGGAAGCCATTGAGATCGCCCTCTTCGTTATCCTCACTGTAGCGCAGAAGGTTGGAGGAAAGCTCCTGGATATTCTCCAGCCTGTCCTGATAGGTTTCACGATCCAACGCAAGGGAGTCGAGGTAGCCCGTATCTCGCATTGCCTTTTCAAACAGCTCGTTGAGCGGCAATTCCTCCGCCGCCTCGGCAAGCCCATCAATGATCTGGGTGAATGCCCGCAAACGCGGCGCAGCCCGCACCAACTGCTCATATTCATCCGCATGGGAAATCACTTCGTAGAGGCTCAGGCCCAGCCCGGCCGCAATCTGTGCGGCATGGTTGATGGTAGTTGCGCCGATGCCGCGTTTAGGCTCGTTGATAATCCTGCGCAGGCGGATATTATCCGCCGGATTACTGATTACAGAAAGATAAGCAAGCGCATCGCGAATCTCCTTGCGCTCATAGAAACGGTGGCCGCCGATCACACGGTATGGCACGCCCATACGCACAAAAGTGCGCTCAATTGCGTTTGACTGGGCGTTCATTCGATAAAGAACCGCATGATCGCTCCATTTTCTCCCTCCCTTGACGGAATCCATAATGGTATCTGCGATAAAGGTGCTTTCCTCCTGCTCGTCAAAGGCGTTATCCACCACAATTTTTTCCCCGGGGCCGTTCGCTGTCCAGAGATTTTTGCCCTTTCGCTCTGTGTTATGGGAAATAACAGCATTGGCTGCATCCAAAATATTCTGAGTGGAGCGGTAATTCTGCTCCAGGCGGATCACTTTTGCCTTATGATACTGCTCCTCAAAGGAGAGAATGTTCTCTATTGTAGCGCCTCGAAAGCGATAAATGCTCTGATCGTCGTCGCCCACCACGCAGAGATTGCCGCTGCCTCCGGCCAGCAGGCTGGTAAGCCGATACTGTGCATGGTTGGTGTCTTGGTACTCATCCACCATCACATAGCGAAAGCGGTTTTGATAGCGGGTGCGCACCTCCTCGTTTTCCTCCAGCAGCTTCACCGTATTGACAATCATATCGTCAAAGTCCATTGCATCTGCATCCCGCAACAGCTTCTCATAAAGCCGGTAGGCTTCGCCAATCTTGCGCAAGCGCACATCGTCGCCCGCATCGTTCAGATAGTCTTCTGGGGAGATGAGGCTATCCTTTGCATGGCTGATCTCATGCAAGAGCGTTTTGTGGGAGAGCATTTTATCATCAATGTTGAGCAGCCTCTGGCATTCCTTCATCACACGCTTAGAATCATCCGTATCATAAATCGTAAAGTGGCTGGTATAACCAATGCTTTCCCCATCCCGCCGCAAAATGCGGGCGCAGGTGGAATGAAAGGTGCTTGCCCATATATCCTGCCCATCCGGGCCGAGCATTGCCTCCAGCCGCTCTTTGAGCTCACCGGCCGCCTTATTGGTAAATGTAATTGCAAGAATTTGCCACGGCTTCGCAGGGCGAACAGCCAATAAATCCGCGATCTCATCGGTATATTCCTGTGTGCCGTCGCGGTATTCCTCCAGCATACGGATTTCTTCTTCCGTGAGAGATACCGAAAATTCCCGAGCGCCATATGCGCATCCATATTTCACAATATTGGCAATCCGGTTGACGAGCACAGTCGTCTTTCCGCTCCCTGCCCCCGCCAAAATCAACAAAGGACCCTCTGTGGTAAACACAGCCTCCCTCTGCATCGGATTCATACGTGAAAATTCTTTTTCCATAACCTGCCTGCGCAGGGCCTGCAATTGCTCCTGAGTCATTATGCACCGCCTAAACTATGTAAATATGGAACCCTATTTTGATGAACTTCTATTTTTTTAAAAATGTTTCAATCCGATATCGAGGGCGCGCCTTCACTTCACTATAAATTTTGCCGATATATTCTCCCACCACGCCCAAACAGAACAACTGGATTCCGCCCAGCAGCCAGATGGAGCAGATAATTGCCGTCCAGCCGCTGACTGCAACGCCGCAGATTTTGGAAATCAAAGCATATAACAGCCCGATCACACTTAGGCATCCAATCAGGATACCAGCCGCAGAAATAAGCCGCAAGGGCCGCACGCTGAAGGAAGTAATACCGTCCATCGCAAAGGCAAGCATTTTGCGCAGCGGATATTTCGATTCCCCCGCATAGCGTTCACTGCGGTCATAATATACATAGTCGGTAGAATACCCAATCAGCGGAACGATCCCGCGCAAAAACAGGTTGACTTCCTTGTATTCCGACAAGGCGTCCAGCGCCCGCCTGCTCATCAGCCGGTAATCCGCATGGTTATAAACCGTTTCCACCCCAAGCAGATGCATCACCTTATAGAAGCCGAGTGCGGTCGTCCGTTTGAAAAAGGTATCTGTCTCCCGCTTATTGCGCACACCGTAAACGATATCTGTGCCTGCATTGAATTTATCAATAAATGCCTCAAGAATATGGATATCATCCTGCAAATCCGCGTCCATAGATACCGCACAATCGCAATATTTACGTGCCTCCATCAAGCCGGCCATCAGTGCGTTTTGATGGCCACGGTTATGCGCAAGCTTTAGGCCGCATACAAAAGGATTTTCCCGATGAAGCGTTTCAATTTTCTCCCAGGTGGTATCCTTACTACCATCATCCACCAGCAGAATCCGGCTTTCAGGGGCAATTTTTGATTTCCGCTCCAAATCTGCCAAAAGGGGTGTGAGTTCCTCCACTGTATGCTCAATCACTGCCTCTTCATTATAACATGGAATGACCAAATATAAGATTCCCATCCGCTATGACCTCCTTTTTACCAGACAGGGACGCCCTTCATTTTGTACAGCGCGCCTTCTCCCCATATGCAAAAATATGCACTGCCTTCAAGCCGCTTTGTGGCCCCCTGCTTAACGACCCTACGCACAGAATGCGGAAACCGGATGCTTTTTCCCTCTTTGCGGGCAGGCATCCGGATTCTTTCCCTTTTTGAATAGAATTATCACACCATACGCGCAAACCATCCCCCACAAAAATGGCGTTGCCGCATCGCGGCAGGAGGCGTTTCGCGCCGACAGGCATTTTTCCAATGCTTCAAACTTTGTTTGAAGCTATTCTATCATACGAAACGCACCCTTCATAAAAATGGCGTTGCCGCATCGCGGCAGGAGGCGTTTCGCGCCGACAGGCATTTTTCCAATGCTTCAAACTTTGTTTGAAGCTATCATACCATAGCAGAGTCAAAAATTCAAGGCAGAAGCAGGGATCCATATAAAAGAAAACGGCCCAGGCAAAACGATTTCCGTTTTGCCTGAACCGTTCCGTTGTGGAAAAAAATTATTCGTTGATCTTGATGACAACGCCCGAGCCAACCGTACGGCCGCCTTCACGGATAGCGAAGCGGAGGCCTTCCTCGATGGCGATGGGGGTAATCAGCTCAACATCCATCTCGACGTTATCGCCGGGCATGCACATCTCAGTGCCTTCGGGCAGCGAGATGATGCCGGTTACGTCGGTGGTGCGGAAATAGAACTGCGGACGATAGTTGTTGAAGAACGGTGTATGACGGCCGCCTTCATCCTTGGTCAGAACATAAACCTGGCCGCGGAACTTCGTGTGCGGATGAATGGAGCCGGGCTTAGAAAGAACCTGGCCGCGCTCGATCTCATTGCGCTGAATACCGCGAAGCAGGGCGCCGATGTTGTCGCCAGCCTCGGCATAGTCGAGGATCTTGCGGAACATTTCGATACCGGTAACAACCGTCTTCTTCTTCTCATCCTTCAGGCCGACAATTTCAACTTCCTCACCAGTCTTCAACTGGCCGCGCTCCACTCTACCGGTGGCGACAGTGCCGCGGCCGGTGATGGTGAACACGTCCTCAACAGGCATCAGGAAAGGCAGGTCCGCCTTGCGGTCCGGCGTCGGGATATAGCTGTCAACAGCCGCCATCAGCTCCCAAATGCACTTCAGTTCGGGTGCATCCGGATCATTGCCGGCATACTCAAGAGCCTTCAGAGCGGAACCCTGGATGATCGGTGTATCGTCGCCCGGGAACTCATACTCGTCAAGCGTCTCACGGATTTCCATTTCAACAAGCTCAAGCAGTTCCGGATCATCGACCTGATCGCACTTGTTCATGAAAACGATGATATAAGGCACGCCAACCTGACGGGCAAGCAGAAGGTGCTCCTTCGTCTGCGCCATCGGGCCGTCGGTCGCTGCGATAACGAGGATCGCGCCGTCCATCTGTGCTGCGCCGGTGATCATGTTCTTGATATAGTCGGCATGGCCGGGGCAGTCAACGTGAGCATAGTGGCGGGAATCCGTCTCATACTCAACGTGAGCGGTGTTGATCGTGATGCCGCGCTCGCGCTCTTCAGGAGCCTTATCGATGTTTGCGTAATCAACGAAGTCCGCATCGCCCTTCATTGCAAGGGTCTTGGTGATGGCCGCCGTCAGAGTGGTTTTACCATGGTCGACGTGGCCGATGGTGCCAATGTTTACATGGGGTTTGGTTCTGTCGAAATGCTGCTTTGCCATTTGGATTGTTCCTCCTTTTATCTTAGAAACTTCATTCTTTTACTGTTTATAAAAAACAGGCTGTTCAGTGCTCAGGGGTATTTTATCAATTCCCACAAGGGATTGCAAGCGTTTTACGAAATTTATTCGTCGCCTGTTTTCGCGCGGGAGCTGATGATCGTATCCGCAATGGATTTCGGAACCTCAGTGTAGTGGCTGGGCTCCATCACATACTGGCCGCGACCCTGCGTTTTGGAGCGCAAATCGGTCGCATAGCCGAACATGTTCGACAGCGGCACGAAAGCGTTCACCTGCGTTGCGCCATTGCGGGTTTCCATGCCCTGCATAAGCCCGCGCCGGGCGTTGATATCGCCGATCACGTCGCCGAGATAATCATCCGGCACAATCACAGTAACCTTCATGATCGGCTCCATGAGAACCGGGGCCGCCTTGCGCATTGCTTCCTTAAACGCCATGGAACCAGCGATTTTGAAGGCCATCTCCGAGGAGTCGACCTCATGGTAGGAGCCGTCATACAGCGTTACCTTGACATCCACCACATTGAAGCCTGCCAGTACACCGGAGAGCATAGCGCCCTTGATACCCTGTTCCGCCGGGCCGATATATTCCTTCGGGATCGCGCCGCCAACGATAGCATTGACAAACTCATAACCCTTCTGCGGATTCGGCTCAATGCGGATCTTGACATGGCCATACTGGCCGCGGCCGCCGGACTGACGCGCATATTTCGTGTCGACGTCGGCTTCCTTCGTGATCGTCTCGCGATAGGCTACCTGCGGCTTGCCGACGTTTGCCTCAACCTTAAATTCACGCAGCATACGGTCAACGATAATCTCCAGATGCAGCTCGCCCATGCCGGCGATGATCGTCTGGCCCGTTTCCTCATCCGTATAGCAGCGGAAGGTCGGATCTTCCTCCGCAAGCTTAGCAAGCGCAATGCCCATTTTCTCCTGACCGGCCTTCGTCTTGGGCTCGATAGCCACACGAATAACCGGCTCTGGAAATTCCATGGATTCAAGCACAACCGGGTGCTTCGCATCGCACAGCGTATCGCCCGTGGTCGTATTTTTTAAGCCGACCGCAGCGGCGATGTCGCCCGCGTAAACGCATTCGATATCCTGCCTGTGGTTTGCGTGCATCTGTAGGATGCGGCCCATGCGCTCGTTGCTATCCTTCACAGAGTTGTAAACCGTGCTGCCCGCCTCGACCGTGCCGGAATAAACGCGGAAGAAGCAGAGCTTGCCCACATAGGGGTCGGTTGCGATCTTAAAGGCCAGCGCGGCAAACGGCTCGTCATCGGAGGATTTGCGATCCTCCTCCTCGCCGGTCTCCGGATTCGTGCCTTTGATATCCGGCACGTCCGTCGGCGCGGGCATAAAATCAACGATTGCGTCAAGCAACATCTGCACGCCCTTATTACGGTAAGAAGTGCCGCACAGAACAGGCACCATCTCATTGGCAATGGTGGACTTGCGAATGCAGTTTTTGATCTCTTCAATCGTCAGTTCCTCGCCGCCGAGATATTTCTCAAGCAGGTCTTCATCCTGCTCAGCAACATGCTCCATGAGCTCTGTGTGATATTTCTCCGCCAGCTCACGCATATCCTCCGGAATATCCTCATCACGGATGTCGAGGCCCTTGTCGTCATAGTACATTTCCGCACGCATGGTGACAAGGTCGATGATGCCGCGAAAATCGGCTTCAGAGCCGATCGGAAGCTGGATGGGCACCGCGTTGCATTTCAAGCGATCTTTCATCATGTCGACAACATTGTAGAAGTCGGCGCCCATAATATCCATCTTATTCACATAGGCCATGCGCGGCACATGGTACTTATCAGCCTGACGCCAAACGGTCTCAGACTGGGGCTCGACGCCGCCCTTCGCACAAAATACAGTGACAGATCCGTCAAGTACGCGCAGAGAGCGCTCAACCTCAACGGTAAAGTCCACGTGGCCGGGGGTGTCGATAATATTGATGCGATGCCCTTTCCAGAAACAGGTGGTAGCGGCGGAGGTGATGGTGATGCCCCTCTCCTGCTCCTGCTCCATCCAGTCCATGGTCGCATCGCCGTCGTGCGTTTCACCAATCTTATGGTTCACACCCGTGTAAAACAGGATGCGCTCCGTCGTCGTGGTTTTGCCGGCGTCGATATGGGCCATGATACCAATGTTTCTGGTGAGCTGTAATGATACCTGCCTTGGCATATAAACCTCCAATTGCCATGCGCGCGGCACGGCGCTCAAGAATTAAAACCTGTGGCCAGCTGCATGCGCGCTCCAAACCGGAGCGCACATAGCGCCGCCCCCCGCGCCAAGCAAAATGCAGCGCAGGTGTGTGCTTACCAGCGGAAGTGTGCAAACGCCTTGTTGGCTTCTGCCATCTTGTGCGTGTCTTCGCGCTTTTTATATGCGGAACCGGTGGAATTGACTGCATCCATGATCTCATTTGCAAGCCGTTCCTTCATGGTCCGCTCAGAGCGCTGGCGGCTGTAAAGCGTAATCCAGCGCAGGCCCAGCGTCTGACGGCGCTCGGGGCGAACTTCGATGGGCACCTGATAGGTCGCGCCGCCAACACGGCGTGCTTTGACCTCGAGAACAGGCATTACGTTCTCCATCGCGGCTTCAAAAACCTCAAGGGGCTCCTTGCCGGTTTTTTCCCGGATGATCTCAAAGGCGTCGTAAACAATCTTCTGGGCGACACCCTTTTTGCCATCATACATAACACTATTGATAAGCCGTGTTACAAGCTTTGAATTGTAAAGCGGATCGGGCAAAACATCACGCTTTGCGATCTGGCCTCTTCTTGGCACTTCGCTTCCCTCCTTCATAAAAATGATATCATCGGTACTCGAGTGACAAAATTCCCGTGGCGCCAATGAGAGGCATATCTATTGATACACTCTCACTGGTTGCAAGGCGGCAAGCCGCCTGTAGCCTGCAAGAAGATTTGTCTGTTTGGGTTCCTGGCTGCGTGCCGGATTACTTTTTGGCAGCCTTCGGGCGCTTCGCGCCGTACTTGGAGCGTGCCTGCATTCTGCCGGAAACGCCCTGCGTGTCAAGGGTTCCGCGTACGATATGGTAACGCACACCGGGAAGATCCTTCACACGGCCGCCGCGGATGAGGACGACGCTGTGCTCCTGTAGGTTGTGGCCGACGCCGGGGATATAGGCGGTTACCTCGATCCCGTTGGTCAGGCGGACCCTCGCAATTTTACGAAGCGCAGAGTTCGGCTTTTTCGGCGTGATCGTCTTGACCGCTGTGCAGACGCCACGCTTTTGCGGGGAATCCTTATCGGTCATGATGTTCTTCTTGGAGTTGAGCCCCTTGAGAAGAGCAGGCGCCTTCGCCTTTTTCTCCGACGTCTCCCGTCCATTACGGACAAGTTGGTTAAAGGTTGGCAAGTTACTTTCACCTCCTGATATTAAATCAAGCCTAATCTATCGTGCAGGGCGCGCAACGCGCCCATAGCACCAAAACAATAAGAAAAATAGATTCGCACAATTGAAGATTCTAGCACGCAGAGACAAGCTTTGTCAAGCGCTCAAACGGCTTTCACAGAAAGAAGAATCCGGTAAACGGCAAAAAGTTTTGTTTAAATTGTAAAATTCGCTTTTGATCGGGCTTAGACCGCTTCCCCTTCCACCTCTGCGGGCATCTCCGGCGTTTCCTGCGGGACGGGCACCACCTCTACATCGCTGTAGCACTTCATACCCGTGCCGGAGGGGAGGAGCTTGCCGATGATGACGTTTTCCTTAAGCCCCAGCAACGGATCGCTCTTGCCCTTGATCGCCGCATCGGTCAAGACGCGAGTCGTCTCCTGGAAGGAGGCGGCGGAGAGGAAGGAATCCGTCGCAAGGGAGGCCTTCGTAATACCGAGCAGCACGGGCTGGACGGTTGCCTCTTGCAGCGCTTCACCGGTTTCGGCCGCGCGGGCGCGGACTGCCTCATTCTGCGCGATTAACTCGCTCTTATCAATCGTTGCGCCGGGCAGGAGCGTGGTATCCCCTGCGTCGGCCACGCGGACCTTCTTCATCATCTGGCGGACGATCACTTCAATATGCTTATCGTTAATATCAACACCCTGCATCCGGTAAACGCGCTGTACTTCACGAATGAGGTAGTTGTGCACCGCATCTACACCGCGCACAGCAAGCACATCATGCGGATTCACAGAGCCCTCCGTGATGATCTCGCCCTTTTCGATCGTTTGGCCTTCCTCCACCCGTAGGCGAGATCCATAGGGGATCAGGTAGCTGCGCTCATCGTGATTCTCCATATCGGTGACGACAACATGTTGCGACTTTTTGATTTCCTGCATGGAAACAACGCCGCCGATTTCGCTAATGATCGCCAGGTGCTTTGGCTTGCGCGCCTCAAACAGCTCCTCAACGCGGGGAAGACCCTGCGTGATATCGGCAGAGGACGTAACGCCGCCGGTGTGGAACGTACGCATTGTCAGCTGTGTGCCGGGCTCACCGATGGACTGAGCGGCAATGATTCCGACTGCCTCACCCACGGTAACCGGATCACCCGTGGCAAGGTTCGCGCCATAGCACTTGATGCATACGCCATGCTTGGACTGACAGGTGAGTAAGGAACGGATTTTGATCTTTGTCACGCCGGAAGCAACGATGCGCTCCGCATCGGACTCCTTCATCATCACATCCTTGCTCATGATAAGCTCGCCGGTCTTTTCGTCGATGAGATCCTCCACCAGGAAGCGGCCGGTCAAACGCTCTGTCAGGCCCTCGATCATCTCGTTGCCATCTTTGATATCATAGATTTCAAGGCCGTCTGTGCAGTGGCAATCCTCTTCGCGGATGATCACATCCTGCGAGACGTCGACCAGACGGCGGGTCAGGTAGCCGGAGTCTGCCGTACGCAGCGCTGTATCAGCCAAGCCTTTCCGAGCGCCGCGGGAGGAGATAAAGTATTCGAGAACGTTAAGGCCCTCGCGGTAGTTCGCGCGAATGGGAACCTCGATCGTGCGGCCCGCCGTGTTGGCAATCAAGCCGCGCATACCGGCAAGCTGCCGCAGCTGACTATCGGAACCACGGGCGCCGGAATCGACCATCATATAGATAGGGTTATAGTGGTCAAGGTTTGCGGTCAGCTCAGAGGATACCTTCTTCGTGCAGTCCTCCCACACCTTGATGACATGGCGGGAGCGCTCCCCATTTGAGATAAAGCCGCGCTGGAAGTTCGCGTTGATCTTATCGACCTTCTCCTCCGCCTCAGCGAGGAATTCCGCCTTCTTCGGCGGGATGGTCGCGTCGCAAACCGCGACAGTGATGCCGCTCTGTGTGGAATATTTATAGCCCTGTGCCTTAATGCGGTCAAGCATCTCGGCGGTCACTGCCGTGCCGTGCACCTTGATGCACTTGTCGATAATCTTGCCGAGCATCTTTTTATTGACCAGGAACTCAACCTCCAGCTTGAAGGCATTTTCCGGATCGCTACGGTCCACAAAGCCCAGATCCTGCGGGATCGGATCGTTAAAGATCACGCGGCCCAGCGTCGTTTCATAAAGCTGTGAACGCAGTTCGCCCTCGACCTCGCGGGTCATACGGATTTTAATCTTAGAATGCAGGCCGATCGCGCCCGCGTCATAGGCCATAATCGCTTCGCTGACATCGCGGAAGCACTTGCCCTCGCCCGGCTCGCCTGGTTTTACCAATGTTAGGTAGTAAGAGCCGAGCACCATATCCTGCGTCGGCACCGCGACGGGCTTGCCATCGGAGGGCTTTAGCAGGTTGTTGGCCGCCAGCATCAGAAAACGGGCCTCCGCCTGCGCCTCTGCGGACAGCGGCACGTGGACGGCCATCTGGTCGCCGTCGAAGTCCGCGTTGAACGCGGTGCAGACCAGCGGATGCAGCTTGATCGCGCGCCCCTCTACAAGAACCGGCTCAAACGCCTGAATGCCAAGCCTGTGCAGCGTAGGTGCACGGTTGAGCATGACCGGATGATCCTTGATGACGATCTCCAGCGCATCCCACACCTCGTTTTTCGCACGCTCGACCATCTTACGGGCAGATTTGATGTTGTTCGCCTTATTGGTTTCTACCAATCGTTTCATAACGAAAGGCTTAAACAGCTCCAACGCCATCTCCTTGGGCAGGCCGCACTGATAGAGCTTGAGCTCCGGCCCGACGACGATTACGGAACGGCCGGAATAGTCGACGCGCTTTCCGAGCAGGTTCTGACGGAAGCGGCCCTGCTTACCTTTGAGCATATCGGAGAGAGATTTCAGGGGGCGATTGTTCGGGCCCGTCACAGGGCGGCCGCGGCGGCCGTTGTCGATCAGGGCGTCCACCGCCTCCTGAAGCATACGCTTTTCATTGCGCACAATGATGTCGGGCGCATGCAGTTCCAAAAGCCTTTTCAGGCGGTTGTTGCGGTTAATCACGCGGCGGTAAAGATCGTTTAAGTCAGAGGTTGCAAAGCGGCCGCCTTCCAGCTGCACCATCGGGCGGATATCCGGTGGGATAACCGGGATCACATTGAGAATCATCCAATCCGGCCGGTTACCGGATTGATGGAATGCCTCCACCACTTCCAGCCGCTTGAGGATGCGTGCCTTCTTCTGGCCCGTCGCTGTTTCCAGCTCCTCGCGCAGTTCCTTGGCGAGCGCTCCCACATCGATTTCCGCGAGCAGCTCCTGGATTGCCTCCGCGCCCATGCCGGCACGGAATTCATCCTCATACTTCTCGCGCATATCCGCATATTCCTTTTCGCTCAGGGTCTGCATTTTTTGCAACGGCGTATCGCCGGGATCAATCACGATATAGAGCGCAAAATAGAGGATCTTCTCCAGAATACGGGGAGAAATATCGAGCATCAGACCCATCCGGGACGGAATGCCCTTAAAATACCAAATGTGTGACACCGGCGCTGCCAATTCAATATGGCCCATGCGCTCACGGCGCACCTTATTTTTTGTAATCTCGACGCCGCAGCGCTCGCAAATTTTTCCTTTATAACGGATACGTTTATATTTTCCGCAGTGGCATTCCCAGTCCTTTGTAGGGCCAAAGATACGCTCGCAAAACAGGCCGTCGCGCTCAGGCTTCAGGGTGCGGTAGTTGATTGTTTCCGGCTTTTTGACCTCACCGTAGGACCATTCGCGGATCTTTTCGGGCGATGCCAGACCGATTTTGATGGATTCAAAGGTGATATTTTCCATAGAACGATCACATGCCTTTCTTTCTGGTTCTACGCCGGGAAGTGGGGCGTAAAACCGAATTGAAAAAGGGCTTTTTTTCCTGCTTGGGAGATGCCTGCCGCCCTTTCCGGCCGGCACCCCGCTCTGTCAAACCAGTTCAGTTCGTCGTAATCGTCGAGCATATCGTCCGGCTCGAAGACATCTTCCTCTTCTTCAAAGAGGTCCTCTTCCGGAGCATCGCTGCCCGCGGCATCACCGGCAATATTCTCCAGTTCAATGCCCTCGCCCTCCAGGCTGAAGCCTTCGGCGGTATCCATATCGTTCACCTCGCGGAATACCTCTTCATCCGCATTGCTGAAGCTGGGTTCGTCGCCGTCGAAATTCTGCTTGAGATCGATTTCATTTTCTTCCTTATCCAGCACCTTCACATCCAGGCCAAGGCTTTGCAGCTCTTTAATGAGCACCTTGAAGGATTCCGGCACGCCGGGCTTCGGCACATTTTGGCCCTTGACGATTGCCTCATAGGTTTTCACACGGCCGACTACGTCATCCGACTTGACCGTTAGGATCTCCTGTAAAGTATAGGCGGCGCCATAAGCCTCGAGCGCCCAAACCTCCATCTCGCCAAAGCGCTGGCCGCCAAACTGCGCTTTACCGCCGAGCGGCTGCTGCGTTACCAGAGAATAGGGGCCGGTGGAACGCGCATGAATCTTATCGTCAACCAGATGATGCAATTTTAAGAAGTACATCACGCCGACCGTGATGGGGTTGTCAAACTGGCGGCCTGTGCGGCCGTCATAAAGGATTGTTTTGCCATCCTCACGCAGGCCTGCTTCTCGCAGCGCATCGCGGATATCCGCCTCATGCGCGCCGTCGAATACCGGGGTCATAATCTTCCAGCCAAGGGTTTTCGCCGCATAGCCAAGATGCACTTCCAGCACCTGGCCGATATTCATACGGGATGGAACGCCCAGGGGATTCAGGATGATATCGAGCGGCGTGCCATCGGGCAGGAAGGGCATATCTTCCTGCGGCAGGATACGGGACACAACGCCCTTGTTACCGTGGCGGCCGGCCATTTTATCGCCGACGGAAATCTTCCTCTTCTGCGCAATGTGGCAGCGCACAACCTTATTGACGCCGGGGCTCAGCTCATCGCTGTTGGCGCGGGTAAATTCCTCCACATCCACAACGATGCCGTATTCGCCATGGGGCACGCGCAGAGAAGTATCGCGCACCTCGCGCGCCTTCTCGCCAAAGATGGCGCGCAACAAACGCTCCTCAGCGGTGAGCTCCGTCTCGCCCTTCGGCGTCACTTTACCAACAAGGATATCGCCAGAGTGCACCTCAGCGCCTACACGAATCACACCGAATTCATCGAGATCCTTCAGTGCATCCTCGCCGACGTTCGGAATATCGCGGGTGATCTCCTCCGGCCCAAGCTTCGTATCGCGCGCTTCCGTTTCATACTCCTCAATATGAATAGAAGTGAACACATCGTCGCGCACAATCTTTTCATTGATCAGGACGGCGTCTTCGTAGTTGTAGCCTTCCCAGGTCATAAAGCCAATCAGCACATTTTTGCCGAGGCTGATCTCACCGTTGGAGGTGGCGGGACCGTCCGCGATCACCTCGTGCGCCTCCACATGCTGGCCGCGGGCAACAATCGGCCTTTGGTTGATGCAGGTGCCTTGGTTAGAACGCATGAATTTAATCACGTCATAGGTGTCGATATCCAGATCATTCTTCTGATCGTCGGGTTTAATCTCAATCTTTTTCGCGCTGACGTGCGTTACCGTACCGGCACGTTTTGCGAGCACTGTAACGCCAGAGTCAACGGCGGCCTTATATTCCATGCCAGTGCCGACGATAGGCGATTCCGTTTTGAGCAGCGGTACAGCCTGCCTCTGCATGTTGGCGCCCATCAGTGCACGGTTTGCGTCGTCGTTTTCCAGGAAGGGGATCATCGCCGTGGCGACGGATACAACCATCTTCGGAGAAACATCCATGAAATCCGCCTTGGAGTTTTCAATTTCCAGAAATTCATCGCGGTAACGTGCATTGACCTTCGCGCGGGCAAAACGGCCATTTTCATCGAGCGGCTCATTGGCCTGGGCCACGATGTAATCATCCTCCACATCGGCCGTCATATAAACCACTTCATCCAGCACCACGCCCGTCTCTTTATCGACGCGGCGAAACGGCGCTTCAATGAAGCCATATTTATTGATTCTCGCAAACGTGGCGAGGTAGGAGATCAAGCCGATGTTCGGGCCTTCCGGCGTTTCAATTGGGCACATGCGGCCATAGTGGCTATAGTGTACGTCACGCACCTCAAATCCGGCACGGTCTCTGGAAAGGCCGCCGGGGCCAAGGGCGGAAAGGCGGCGCTTATGCGTCAACTCCGCCAACGGATTCGGCTGATCCATAAACTGCGACAGCGGCGAGGAGCCGAAAAACTCCTTGATGGCAGCCAGCACGGGGCGAATATTAATCAGCGCCTGGGGCGTAACCGTTGCGCTATCCTGCGCCTGAAGAGTCGTCATGCGTTCGCGCACCACGCGCTCCATGCGGGTAAAGCCAATGCGGAATTGGTTTTGCAGCAGTTCGCCCACAGAACGAATGCGGCGGTTGCCCAAATGGTCGATATCATCCGTTGTTCCGATCTCGTCCGCCAGGCAATCAAGGTAGTTGATGGAAGAAAAAATATCATCAATCGTGATATGCTTCGGAATCAGGTCGTCACAGCGGCTTTTCAACTCTGCAAAAAGAGCGTCACGGTCGTCGCCGCACTTTCGAGGATTTCCATCAAAACAGTAAAGCGAACCTTTTCATTGATGCCGATATCCTCAAGCTCCTCCTGCGGAAAATCAACATATCCGCTGATATCCACCATGCCATTGGAGATCACTTTGACCTCTTTGCCTTCCACATCCAAATAAGCCACGCTTACGCCGGCCTGTATTCAATCTCATGACTTGGCCTTTCGCGCGTGAGCATCCTCTCCTGCCTCAGCAGCAGTTCACGTCACTGGGCTCGCAATAGGCTGCATGAGCTTGTTGCCGGCTAAGCGTGCAGAAATGCAAATGCATTTTTATTATATTTATAGCGCCCCACGCGGGAGAGGTCATAGCGGTGAGCATCAAAGAACAAGCCGTCAATGTGCGCCTGCGCAGTCTCTACCGCGGGCGGCTCGCCCGGACGGAGCTTGCGGTAAACGGCAAGCAGGGCTTCTTCTGTGTTTTGTGTCGCCTCGCGGGTATCGCGCTCTTTTTCAAGCGTTGCAACAATGCGGTCATCGTTTCCGAAATATTCCAAAATCTCCGCATCGCTGCCCAAGCCCAAAGCACGGATAAAGGTGGTGATCGGAATCTTGCGGTTTTATCAATACGGACGTAAAACACATCGTTTTGATCCGTCTCATACTCGAGCCATGCGCCGCGGTTCGGAATAATGGTGGAGGTGAAAAGCTTTTGCCGGTTTTGTCGTGGCTCATCCCGTAATACACACCAGGAGAACGCACGAGCTGGGAGACGATAACACGCTCCGCTCCGTTAATCACAAAAGTGCCGCTGTCCGTCATGAGCGGGAAATCACCCATATACACTTCGTTCTCTTTAATCTCGCCCGTTTCCTTATTGATGAGCCGTGCACGCACGCGCATGGGAGCAGCATAGGTCGCATCGCGCTCTTTGCACTCCGCAACGGTATATTTCGGCTGATCGTCCATACGGTAGCCGACAAAATCCAGCACAAGATTACCGGTGTAATCCGTAATCTCCGCAATATCGCGGAAGACCTCCTTGAGCCCCTCGTTCAAGAACCACTGGTAGGAATTCTTTTGCACCTCGATGAGATTGGGCATCTCCATGACCTCGTTGATCCGCCCGAAGCTCATGCGGGTATTGTTGCCAAGCTGAACAGGTTTCACTTTCACCATAGGCTCATCACTCCGTTCTTTTTTTATCCCCATGGGTATTGGTTCGTTTTATTCGGGGAAAAGTAAAGCAATAGGAATCCTTGCGCACTGTCCCGCATAAAACTGGTATAAATCATTGTCAAAAGGCCTTGCATTTTTGTGCAGAACATGATAGAATGCAGTTGATAAAAAGAAGGCCGGGCAGACAAAACGCCATTATATGCAGTAGTTTATTATAAACTTGATGACAAGCATTGTCAAGCGTAAATTGGAAAAAATACATAAAAAACACCGTCAAAATCACTTTTGGCGGTGTTTTTTTCAATTTATTCCGGCATTTTTGGCTGTTTTCAAGGAGTTGACGATTGGGAAAAGCAGGTGAACAAATGCTCGTTTTCTACACATTTAAGCAAAGCAATCGATTCAGCAGCTCTCAATAAATCGCAATCAGCGCATGAATATCGCCAACGTTTCGCTCCATACCAGGCGCCGACAACAAAAATTGGCCGCTTACAGGGATCACAGACATCCAATGATACCTGTGCCTCAATCCCATCAAAGGAGAACCCAGCATATATCCACCTTTTGTATCCTGAAAATAGAAAAGTTTATTACGCGCAAAAGGATGGCAGTGTTCTGTGAACTTCCACAGATCGATCCAGAAACCGCTCTACAAATTAGTTCCGTATTCAGAGTAGGAAAGCAATCGAATAGCAATCATCTTCTATCAGGATTCGATCGGTTCAAATCAAAACAGTTGCTCTTCTCTTCCCCCTGATCCAAGCCAAAAACAAAAGCTCTCCGAAGCAATAATACTTCGAAGAGCTTTTGGAGCTGCTAACCAGATTCGAACTGGTGACCTCATCCTTACCAAGGATGTGCTCTACCACCTGAGCCATAGCAGCAAGTGGCGACCCGGAACGGGCTCGAACCGTCGACCTCTAGCGTGACAGGCTAGCGTTCTAACCAACTGAACTACCGGGCCATATGGCAGGGGCAGAAGGACTTGAACCCTCGGCACGCGGTTTTGGAGACCGCTGCTCTACCAACTGAGCTATGCCCCTATTTAACTTTCAAAAATGGTGGGCCATCAGGGATTCGAACCCCGGACCGACCGGTTATGAGCCGGTTGCTCTAACCAACTGAGCTAATGGCCCATGTTATGTAGCAGCCTGAATATTCATTCTGAAAAAAGCCGCCGCTATCTTAGAACAACGGCGGCTTTCCGCGCAATCATGCGCTTGGCTCCCCCTGTTGGACTCGAACCAACGACCCTGCGGTTAACAGCCGCATGCTCTACCGGCTGAGCTAAGGAGGAATATAAAAGAGCTCGGAAAATATCTTTCCCACTTCATCCACAATGATACATGTTGCGGAATGTGGAAACCGGTTTCGGTTCACATGTTGCCATGCGAACCGAACCGGGTTCTTTGTGTCGGCACTGTCCTATCTTCCCGGGCGGTCACCCGCCAAGTATTTTCGGCACCAGTGAGCTTAACTACCGTGTTCGGGATGGGAACGGGTGGACCCTCACCGTCATTAGCACCGACTTCTGCTCTGTGCTCTTCACACAGATCTCTATTAAAACAGCGTTTCCGCCGCTTTAAGCGTTTTTGGTGACCCGTAGCGGATTCGAACCGCTGTTGCCGGCGTGAGAGGCCGGAGTCTTAGGCCACTTGACCAACGGGCCACGCTTGGTACACCATCACGGGCTCGAACCGTGGACACCCTGATTAAGAGTCAGGTGCTCTACCAACTGAGCTAATGGTGCTCATCCTGTTTCTTTATCATTGTGTACCTTTTGACGCCGATATTTTCTCACATCAACGCCGCTTTGTCAAGGCTTTTTGCGCCCTGAAAACTGAACAAAGGAGAAGAGAGGCAACCGAAAAAACCATCGCGTGTTAAACACACATTTACCCTTGAACCATTCGCATGGTCAAGCCCTCGACCTATTAGTACTGCCAAGCTCAATGTCTCACAACACTTACACATGCAGCCTATCAACCTCATAGTCCTTGAGGGGTCTTACCAGCTTACGCTGTGGGATATCTTATCTTGGAGGTGGCTTCACGCTTAGATGCTTTCAGCGTTTATCCTTTCCGCACTTAGCTGCCCAGCTGTGCCACTGGCGTGACAACTGGTGCACCAGCGGTGCGTCCATCCCGGTCCTCTCGTACTAGGGACAGCGCTCCTCAAATATCCTGCGCCCACGACAGATAGGGACCGAACTGTCTCACGACGTTCTGAACCCAGCTCGCGTACCACTTTAATCGGCGAACAGCCGAACCCTTGGGACCGAATTCAGCCCCAGGATGTGATGAGCCGACATCGAGGTGCCAAACCTCCCCGTCGATGTGGACTCTTGGGGGAGATCAGCCTGTTATCCCCAGGGTAGCTTTTATCCGTTGAGCGACGGCATTTCCACTCACATACCGCCGGATCACTAACTCCAACTTTCGTTACTGCTCGGCCCGTCAGCCTCGCAGTTAGGCTCGCTTTTGCGTTTGCACTCAGAGGCACGGTTTCCGTCCGTGCTGAGCGAACCTTTGAGCGCCTCCGTTACCTTTTTGGAGGCGACCGCCCCAGTCAAACTGCCCACCTGACAATGTCCCCCGGCCGGATTCACGGCCGCAGGTTAGAATTCCAGTACTCTAAGAGCGGTATCCCAAGGGTGACTCCCCGACAGCTGACGCCATCGGTTCCCAGTCTCCCGCCTATCCTGTACATAGAATACCGAAACCCAATATCAGGCTACAGTAAAGCTCCATGGGGTCTTTCCGTCTTGCCGCGGGTAACCGGCATCTTCACCGGTACTACAATTTCGCCGGGTGGGTAGTTGAGACAGTGCCCAGATCGTTACACCATTCGTGCGGGTCGGAACTTACCCGACAAGGAATTTCGCTACCTTAGGACCGTTATAGTTACGGCCGCCGTTTACTGGGGCTTCAATTCAGAGCTTGCACCCTTCCTCTTAACCTTCCAGCACCGGGCAGGTGTCACCCCCTATACTTCATCTTTCGATTTAGCAGAGAGCTGTGTTTTTGATAAACAGTCGCCTGGGCCTATTCACTGCGGCTCCTTTTCAGGAGCACCCCTTATTCCGAAGTTACGGGGTCAATTTGCCGAGTTCCTTAACTACCCTTCTCCCGTTGGCCTTAGAATCCTCTTCCTGACTACCTGTGTCGGTTTGCGGTACGGGCGCCTCTCTCTATCCGCAAAGCTTTTCTCGCCTTCCTCCAGAAATGCTTCCCTACTCTAATTTCGGTCCCTTTCGCCCGGGGCTACCAACGCCCGGGTCATTCCCTTTGAAAGTGTCCCTTTGCTTAAATTAAGAGGCGGCTACGGAATCTCCACCGTATGTGCATCGACTACGCCTTTCGGCCTCGCCTTAGCTCCCGGCTAACTAGAAGCGGACGAACCTTCCTTCTAAATCCTTAGTCTTTCGGCCTTTATGATTCTCACATAAATCTCGCTACTCATTCCGGCATTCTCTCTTCTGTACAGTCCACCACCGCTTCCGCTATGACTTCACCCCGTACAGAACGCTCTCCTACCATGCAGCCAATGCTGCATCCCAAGCTTCGGTGTATCGTTTAGCCCCGTTAAATTTTCGGCGCAGAACCACTCGACCAGTGAGCTATTACGCACTCTTTGAATGTATGGCTGCTTCTGAGCCAACATCCTGGTTGTCTGGGCAGTTCCACATCCTTTTCCACTTAACGATACTTTGGGACCTTAGCTGTGGGTCTGGGCTGTTTCCCTTTCGACAATGAAACTTATCTCACACTGTCTGACTCCCGACTATCATTATCCGGCATTCTTAGTTTGATAGGGTTCAGTAACCTCTCGGCCCCTAGCCCATTCAGTGCTTTACCTCCGGTAATGTTCAGTCGAGGCTAGCCCTAAAGCTATTTCGGAGAGAACCAGCTATCTCCGGGTTCGATTGGAATTTCTCCGCTAGCCACACCTCATCCCCTACCATTTCAACGGGAGTGGGTTCGGCCCTCCATGAAGTTTTACCTTCACTTCAGCCTGGACATGGCTAGGTCACCCGGTTTCGGGTCGAATACAACGAACTTCTCGCCCTTTTCAGACTTGCTTTCGCTTCGGCTCCACACCTAAAGTGCTTAACCTTGCTCGTTACATTCACTCGCCGGACCATTCTACAAAAGGTACCACATCACACCTTGACGTGCTCTGTGTGCTTGTAAGCACAAGGTTTCAGGTTCTTTTCACTCCCCTCCCGGGGTTCTTTTCACCTTTCCTTCACAGTACTCTTCACTATCGGTCACCAGGGAGTATTTAGGCTTGGAGGGTGGTCCCCCCACATTCCCACCGGGTTTCACGTGTCCAGTGGTACTCCGGATACAGCTTGCTGTTTTTCCCTTTCGCATACGAGACTATCACTCTCTGTGGTGGGCCGTCCCATGCCCTTCTGCTAGGGTCCAACATACATTTTGCTGTCCTTACCCCGGCCATATTTCTACAGCCGGTTTGGCCTCTTCCGCGTTCGCTCGCCACTACTTGCGGAATCTCGGTTGATTTCTTTTCCTCGCCCTACTTAGATGTTTCAGTTCAGGCGGTTCCCCACGCACACCTATGGATTCAGTGTACGCTGACTGAGCTTCACTCAGCCGGGTTTCCCCATTCGGACATCCACGGATCGATGCCTGCTTTCGGCTCCCCGTGGCTTTTCGCAGATTGCTGCGTCCTTCGTCGGCTCCTGGTGCCAAGGCATTCCCCTTGCGCTCTTTGTAGCTTGACCATTATCACGCTTTGGCTTTCGCCTTTGCGTGCGATTCTCTTGGTTCTTTGGGTTGTTTCTCGACGATAATCTTTTTGTAGTCCATATGATCTCTCACATGGTTACCCTTTAATTACCATTTTGCCTTCTCTATCTTTGTTCAGTTTTCAAGGTGCAATTCCGGGCTCTACTCCGAGTTACACTCTGCCTTATGGCTTATGTGTTTCTCGCCGTTTCGCCCTCGCTGCTTTCGCAGCTTGGTGGGCTCAAGTGGACTCGAACCACCGACCTCACGCTTATCAGGCGTGCGCTCTAACCACCTGAGCTATGAGCCCATGTTTGCCAGAACGTTCGGCCGTCGGCCTTTGTCCGGCCCTTGGTGGAGATGAACGGGTTCGAACCGATGACCCCCTGCTTGCAAAGCAGGTGCTCTCCCAGCTGAGCTACACCCCCGTATTTCAGAAGCTTGCTCACCCTTCTCCAACCAAAAAGAAGAGCTATGCTCCCCTTGTT
>ENA-OQDA01000176-OQDA01000176.1-human-gut-metagenome-genome-assembly--contig:-NODE-176-length-28016-cov-4.788268_pt1 | contig 28016 bp, 19 predicted proteins | sample MGYA00242771_ERZ504603 | MGnify/ENA primary metagenome ERZ504603 (study PRJEB26092, sample SAMD00036328) | human gut metagenome | host: Homo sapiens | study: EMG produced TPA metagenomics assembly of...
ATAGGGTGCGGGATTGTCCTTGGTCCTCGCCGCCCAGGCCGCTAACGCCTGATGTCCCTGATAAGAAACCTGTTTCTGCATCATCTCTTTTTTTCAGCTGATCAGCGTTTTCCTGCATCATCGTCATCAATTCATCGCTGGAGACCGAAGCGAAGATCTGCCGGATCTCCCGTGAATGAAAGCCGCAGCTTTTTAACCGCAGACATTCAATTACCCGTCCGGCATTATGAAAGGCATAGCGCTTGGGAACCGTTGTCTTCTCAGCCGAGACCACGTTCAGCTGCTCATAATATTTTACGAAGTCGGCGGTTACGCCAAGATATTTGGAAAATTCCCCGATTTTATATTTTTTCATGAATTTATTTAGCATAAGATCATTTTTTCGCAAAGTACTCTTGACTCGGTGTTACACCGAGTTTTACATCCAGGATTGGAGGGATAATCATGGCAAAAAATATCACACGAAGAGACTTTTTGAAAACAGCCGCTCTCGGCGTTGCCGGCATGACGGCAGCGGGACTTCTGGGAGGCTGCTCAACAACGGGGAATAGCGCGAAAACCGGGACTTATACGCCGGGCACCTATTCCGCGACTGCTACGGGGATGGCGACCATTAAGGTAACCGCAACCTTTGATGCGGAGAAAATCACGGATATCGTTCTGGATCTGTCCGGTGAAACACCGTCGATCGGACAGGCAGCCGCTGAAGAACTGGTGAAACGTGCTTTAGAAGCACAGTCTCCTGAATTCGACGCGGTCACCGGCGCGACCGTTACGTCCAATGCCAGTCGCGAAGCGACTGAAAACTGTATCGCACAGGCGAAGGGTGAAATCGACGTGACGGTTGTGGATGAAACTAGACAGACCAAGGAAGTGGTCGACTGGTTAGGCACAGAACCGGATACGCCGGAGGTTTCGGAAACAGTCGAAACCGGGACTGTCATCGTCGGCGCGGGCAACGGCGGCTTAATGTGCGGTGCAGTTGCGGCCAAGCTGGGCTTGAAATTCGCGATCATTGAAACCCTGCCGACCAACGGCGATACCCGTCACTGGTATGGCGCGATCGGCTCCAAGCATGCGCAGGCGGCGGGCGTTCAGATGGATATCAATCGTCTGAAGCGTGAGGTTTCCCGTTACGCTTCCGGTAAAAACCTCCAAGGAAGTGCTGAATACCTGGATTAATGAATCCGCTGAAATGTCTGATTTTATCGACGAGCTGTATGCGCAGTATAATCCGGAATCAAAATGCACGTTTACTGCCGGTGAGGAAGCCTACTGGCCGGAAGATTGCCGCGACGGCTATATGTTCCCGGAACAGGAACATGTCTGGGGACGTGAAAAATCACGGAATGACATGCTTGCGGAATACATTGCGGATCATTCCGACGCCGTTATTTATTACAGCACGGATCTGGTAAAAATTGAGCGGGATGAAAATGGAAAAATCATCGGTATCATCGCTCAGAATAATCTGACAGACGCCTACATCCGCATCAAGGCGCAGAATGTCGTCATCGCCACGGGCGGCTACCCGGGAAATCCGGACATGATGGAACAGCTGGATCCGTTAGGCACCAGCGTAACGACCGCCTGCAGCTATGCTCCGCAGGATAAAGGCATGGGCATTAAGGCGGCCTGCTGGATCGGCGCCAAGCTTCAGGAAGAACCAGCTCCGATGTTGTTTGACCGGGGAATCGTTAAACCGGGCGTTGACGCCGGTTTGGTCAAGGTTGAATCGGGCGACCGGGTCTTCCCGGGAACTGTGCGGCAGTTTAATCTGGGAACTCAGCCGTTCCTGAAAGTAAACCGCAACGGTCTGCGTTTCACGAATGAATCCGGGCCTTACAATGATATGGTTTACGCCGCGGCGCAGCAGCCGGGTCATGTTTACGCTTCAATTTTAGCGGCGGACTGGGCGGACCAGGTCGACCGTTTCCATACGATCGGCTGTTCAGCTCAGACCCGTGCGAATCCAAAAGGTCAGCAGGAAGCGCTGGACAAGTATGTCGAAGAAGGACTGGCTTTCAAGGCGGATACGCTGGAAGAACTGGGCGCGAAGCTGTTTTTTTGCAGGATATTGGGATTGAGGCGACCTATTGCCTGACACGCCACCGCAAACCGTTGCGTTGGTTTGCGAAAAAATGCGCGCTGCTGGCCGCGGCCAGCGCCTACGCCATCCTGCTGATGCAGCTATCGGTCACCGCGGTCATCCTGTTTGCGGGCAAGGGCACGGCGCGGGAGCTTGCGGGGGCGCTGGCGCCCAATTTGTATCTGTTTTTGCTCTCCTGGCTGTTTGTATTCACCTTTTCGCTGGCGCTGAACCTGCTCTCTTTTTCCGTTGCGCCGCGGTGGCTCGTGCCGGTGCTGCTGACGGTCCTCTTTGTTTTCATTTTGCAGATGCACATTGCGATGAAGCGCAAAATGGGCTGGCAGTGGAACCCCGCCATCCACTTTTATCTGAATTGCCATGCGGAGTTTTTCCCCTTTGCGCGTCAGGCGCCGGAGGGAAGCGGCAAAGGTGCTGCTACCGGGGGCTGAAGGTTTGGCATTCGCTCGCCTATTTCGGCGCGTTGGACGCCGCGCTGTTTGCGCTTGGGTATTGGCGGGCGCGGCGGCTGGAATTTGGGCTATTATTGGAGGATTAAAATGGCATATATTGAAATCAACGATTGCTCCAAGATAATTAAAAAAACAACCATCCTGGATCATATCGATTTAAAGCTGGAGAAAAATCGGATTTATGGGTTCGTCGGACGCAATGGGTCGGGCAAAACGATGCTGTTTAAAATCCTGACCGGCCTTGCGCAGCCCTCCTCCGGTGAAATCCGGATCAATGGGCAGCGGGTTTCCCCCCAATCCGGTTATCCGGTCAAGCTCGGTGTGATGATTGAAAACAACGGCCTGTGGCCCTATCTGACAGCGTTTGAAAACCTGAGCGCGCTCGCCGCCATCCGCAGGGAGCTAAGCGATGAGGAGATTGCCGCTGTGATCGAGCGGGTCGGCCTTTCAAACGACGGCAAAAAGTTTGCCAAATATTCGCTCGGCATGAAACAGCGGCTGGTGTTCGCACAGGCGATTATGGAAAAGCCGGAGCTTTTGATTCTGGACGAACCGACGAACGCGCTGGACACGGAGGGAGTTCGACTATTCAAGGAGATTATCCGGCAGGAGAAGGAGCGCGGCGCGACGGTGTTGATCGCCAGCCATTCGCTGGAGGATTTCCCGGATTTTTGCGACGCGATTATCCCGATGGAGGCAGGCAGGGTCGTTGAGCCGAAAGGGGGCAGCCGCATTGAATAAAAAAGCCAAACGGGTAACGCCTATCAAGCTGCTTTGCCTTGTGATGGCGGTGATGACAGTGGGCGCGCTCCTTTTGGGAGCGCTGACCCGCGCAAGCTACCGGCACGATGTCGCGGACGCGGCAAAATCGCCGGATACTAAAATCCTATACCGTCAAAAGGGCTCTTTGGAAGATGAAAAAGGGGGAGACGGCGGGCTGAAAGAAACGCTTTTAAAAGCGGATATTATCGTCCGTGCCGAACCGATCGGGCCGGAGCAGTACCAATATGAGGCTATGTTGGTCCCGTTGCGGGTCAAACAGGTATTTAGAGGTGACATAAAGGCTAACGATTTAATTGATTTTTATGAGGGGTCATTTTTTTCAGGAAGGAAAAATGGAATTGGTGCTTTTTATAATGTGTCGATTTTCAACCCGATGCAGCCGGGGAAAGAATATATTGTATTTGCGAATAAACGTGAATTCCATCCTGCCTATCAGGCGCGGCTGGAGCGGGACGTTTACCGGGCGGCGAGCTTGGAAGCCTCCTACTTCCTGCCCGAGATCACCGAGCCCCCTATCTTGGATGAAAGTGAGACAATCTATTTCCAGGATGTGAAGGAAAATGAATTCAATTGCTATTCAAAGGAACAACGGGATGCGATCAACCGCGTGAAAAGGGAGATCCTTTCCAGGCTAAATCTTCCAACGGCATAGAAAAATTTGATCGTAAAACAAGGCCGGCGGAGGCTTCTATTTCGTCTCCGCCGGCCCTTTTAGCCTGTTCATCTGTTCATGTGATAAAAATGATGCGAGGCGGGAGATGCATCTCCTGCCTCGCACGTTTTTGTGGCATAAAGGGAATCAGTTTTGATCCGACCGGGCAATTATCAGCTGGTTGTCATCCCCCGTCCGGGTGTTGTACAAAAATGGCCGGATCCATTCTGCCAGCGGTTTTTCCGCCAAAAACTTGGGCATGGGAATCGGGAGCATATGCAGCCTGTGCTCTAATTTTTTTAAATATGCCATGAGGATTTGGTATTCCATTGTATCCGGGTGATAAGGCGGGTTTCCGCTGCAAAAACATTCAATGATTTGAAAAACAGCGTCTTTCACATAGCGCTGCATGAGGGCGCCGTATTTTTCAGGGGGAATCTGATGGTACCGTTTGCTCTTTTTGGCGAGCGCTGCAAAGGTAAGCTTATCAAAATACCGGGCTGGAATTTTCAGCAGCGGCAGCAGAAGCCTGACCGGCCGGGAGGAAACATCCAGCATGGAGGCGAGCTTGCGCGTGTCGTGTGCAGCTGCTTCCAGAAATGACCGGTATACCGCAGTGAAATGGTGCTTTCTAAAATATTCGGTATAGGTTAGCCCTTCCATATCCCAATGCGGAACGTGAACGATCGGGAGCGAGGAGATCAAAATCTTACCAGCATCAAACTGAATTTTTCGGATACAAGCGCCGGCGCCAACCAGGGATGCAGTTGACACGTCGTAGATCTCATTGCCCCGTGCAGAGGTGAGCTTTGTGATATTCTGCTGATGGGTGTGCGCGGTTAAAAAGAGCTGAATGCCGGCGTCCGCCAATCGGGCGGCGAGCTCTTTGCCGCCATGGATCACATCGTAGCCGGGAATATGCTCCAAAAGCTCAAATGGATAAAGCAATGGGTGGTGTGACATGGCGAACAGGTAATCCCCGCTCTCCTTGGCGGCCTTGATCTGCTCAAAAATCCAATGGAGGCAATCCTCAGAAAAGCCGATGAAAGAGCGCCCGTTGCCATCGTCGTTTAACGCGAGCAGGCGGATACCCTCCCCCAGCTTTACACAGTAGGACATGCTTTGTTGATGGATGCTGAGCGCGTCATTGGGGCCGAACTCCGCATAGAGCGAGCGAAGGTCATCCCGGTGCGTCGCCTCCACCGGCGTTGGTTCGGTTCCGCTGAAACGCATCGCCCGGAAGAAATCATTTTCATCGTAGCCTTTGCCGATGTAGTCATGGGTAGCCGTCGTCACATAAACCCTTTTCCCGGCCCGGCGCAGTGCCTGAAGGCGCTCGATGAATTCCATATGGCAGATTTTTTCGCCGCAGTTGATCAGGTCGCCTGGGATTAGGATAATATCAGTATCGCCGCACTGTGCCATAAAATCAAACGCAGCGTCAATAATGGCTGGGGATTCCTTTAAACAGATTTGATCGCCCTGCTCCCGGAGTAGGTAAGCGCGGCTATCCGGCTCATAAATTTGAGGGGAGAAATAGTGCGGGTCAGCAATTAAAAATACACGAAGCATTGCGCCGCCCTTCCAAAATAATTAGTATGCAAGCAAACAACGTTTCCGTTCCAACGTATAGGTTTTCGTTGCGGACATAGCCTTCGCCCTCCAGCGCGGTCAGGAAGGCGTCCCGCATTTCTGCATTGGGGAATTCAACCCTTGCTTCAACGGCGACTTCCTCCGGCTCACACATATAGCAGAAGATGAATCCGGTCTGCCACCATGTTTTTTCCATCTCACGCTTGAATTTGTATTTTCCATTGTGATAGAGCGTCATTTCCATCGGGATCATTTTCTCATCCGGGATAGTGTTGTAAAAATCATCCGTCAGGGTCGAACCGGGCTCACGGTAATAAAGCCCCATCTCCGCGCCAGTAGCGCACCAGAGATATTCGCCTTTCCACACCTGAAGCATCCATTCGTAACCGTCGTAGTCAAATTGAAACCGCTTGGTGTCAAGATAATAGCCGAAATGGGGCGCAATCTGATCATATAGCTCGCAGTAGCCGAGCTTGCGCATCCATGGGTCGTGCGCGGAAAAATAGATGCCCTGCGTTGCGTCGTAATCAAAGCCGATGGCCACGATGCCGCGCTGCCCGTCATCTCGAAAAACATTGCGGTCTTCATCGTAAACGATATTGATATCAAAATAATCATTGTCGCTCAACCACTGATAAAAGGGCTGCGCAAACGCCACAAGCTTTGGGTTTTGGGAGGACATAAATTTGCCGTTGAGCGTCAGCTCAACAATTTCCCAAAATTGTGGGCCCAGATCAGCAAGAGAGGGCTTATCCGCCGCATCCGGTTCGGTGGTAGGCTCCCCCTGCTGTGCCGATGAGGGAACCGCTTTTGCAGGCGTTTGTCGGGGCGCGTCAGTTTTCACGGCTGTGGCTTCTTTTTGCGCTGTGGGCTGTGGTTCTTCCGGATCAGCTTTTATCGGGAGGGTTGATTTTGCAGGATCGGGGATAGGCGGCTTTTGCGTTTCTTCCTCTTTAGGCGCCTGCTGCACCTGCTGTGTTTTTGTGGATTGCTGCGATACAGCCACGGGGGCGGATGGTGTGGGTGCGGCGAGTAGTATTGCCGCCGCCAGCAGTGCGGAGAGCGCTCTCATGATCCATGCTGTCATTTTTATCGATTCCTTTCCTCAAAACGACCAAATTGGTGAATAATTGACTTCTATTATAATTGATTTCCGCATATTTGGAAAGCAGAACCTTTTTTAGCCTGCTTTTTTGTGGACACCTGGATACCGGATACATAGGATAAAGGAGATCATATTTTTTATGGAAGGGTGCGTAAATGGATGAATCAGAATTTACCTGCTGCGGTCATTCAGAGCTTTACCATGCAAAACACAATGTTTTCACAGAGAAAGGCAGTCCTGCATTGGCGGATTGTTTTTCCGCAGTTTTTTTCTCAGCGTTTTGCTCAACAAGCGCGCCAGATCAACAACCATTATAGGGGGGAAGCGCTGCAACGCCGGCAGTTTGCCACATCGCAGCTCTATCCTGCTGCGGTCAGAAAGCAGCAAATGGGAGGCGTTGCACTGCCTTATGAATTGGAAAACACGTTTAACGTAACTTTGAACCGTGCCTGTATCGTCAGCCTGTATACGGATGAATATCAGTTTACAGGCGGCGCGCACGGTATGACGGTGCGCACGGCGGATAACTGGAACCTTCGCACGGGCAGGCGCTTTGCGCTATGCGACCTGTTTCCAAGGCATCGCGATTGCAGGCAAATGATCCTTCGGCAGATCATCACTCAGATCGCGCGGGACCCTTCCTCCTATTTTGATAATTACAGAGAGTTGGTGGTACAGAATTTTGATCCAAGGCGATTTTATTTGACGCAGGATGCAGTCATGGTTTATTTTGGGCTGTATGAAATCGCGCCGTATTCCTCCGGCATGCCTGTTTTCGCCATCCCTTATGAGGTGGATCCAGCCTTTGTCATTTGCCGGGAGAGGGAATCCTAGATCAGGAACACATCTGTGTAGGAAGGCAGGATTCCATTGCAACGGTTGGCCGGAGCCGATCACAAAAATGCGAAATAGAATAATGGTAGGGCTGGATATGGAGTTTTAAAAGAGAAGGGTCTATTCAAGCTCGCTCAGAGATAAAATTGCAGAGCCATCCCGGCGGAATCAAACATCCGTTTGCAGAAATACACATGGAACGGCCCCAAATGGGCACGGATTTCACAGAAAAGATACATGCAGGCGCCGAAAGATAGTAGAATGGAGCGGGAAGCTTATTATAGCAAACTTCCCGCTCCGTTCTTTTCGCCAGTCAGCTGAGCGGCTGCCCAATAAGCCCCCATCAAGCCCGCTGTGTTTCCAAGCTGCGCAGGCACAAGAGCAATATCACGGTAGCTTGGCATCAGCCGGGCGTCCAGTGCTTGCTTTAGGCGCGGCAGGAGATAGGGCTCCTTCATAATCCCTCCGCCGAGCACGATGCGCTCCGGATCAAGGCTGTAGGCCAGCCCGGCGAGGCCGACGGCAATTTCTCCAATCCAGCTGTCGACCAATTGCACAATCGCTTGATTTCCATGATGCAAGAGGGCAAAAAGCTCCCGCCCGTTGACCGGATGGCCCAAAAGTGATTCGGCTTCCCTGGTTAGCGCGCGTGTGGAGGCATAGGTTTCATAGCAGCCTTCTCCTCCGCAAGTGCATTTGCGCCCTCCAGCATGTGTTACGATGTGGCCGAATTCCCCGGCCGCGCCGTGAAAGCCGGTGTAGAGCTCGCCATTGAGAATGGCCGCGCCCCCGATTCCAGTGCCATAAGTCAGGCACAAAAAATGCTGGCAGCCGCGCCCCGCGCCAAAGTGCGCTTCGCCTAAAGCGGCGGCGTTGACGTCGTTTTCCACCGCTACCGGCACGCCGAATGCCTCTTCTAATAAGGAGCGTACCGGCGTGCCGGTATAGCGGGGCACATTATCCGTCGCATACCGGATGCCGCCCGTTTGGCGGTCAACCTGGCCGCAGGTGCTTACGCCGATCCGTTCAAAGGCGGGGAGCGCGCGCAAAAGCGCCTGAACAGTTTCCATCAGAGCTGTGCCGCCTAAATGTGCATTGGTTGGCGCTTCTTTGGTGAATTGCGGCGTTTGTGCGCCGGCAGGAAGAAACCCGTATTTGATATTGGTGCCGCCGATGTCAACAACGGCAGTATTACAACTGTTCATAAAACCTCCACAAAGCGTTTGGTAATCTCCTGCGGCCTGGTGATTGCTCCGCCGACCACGGCGCAGAAAGCCCCCGCGTCAAGCGCCTGCCGCAGCTGCTGTGGGTAGTGGATACCGCCCTCCGCGATAACGGGTACATCGACCGCTTGGGAAATCTTTTGGATGAAGGCAAGATCAGGCAGGCTGGTGCCTTGCGTATAAGGCGTATAGCCCGCCATTGTTGTGCCCACGCAATCGAAGCCGATCTCCTCGGCGTGCAGCGCCTCCTCATAACAGGAACAATCTGCCATGAAGAGCTGGTCGGGATATTTGTTGCGCACTTCGTGAAAGATATCATCCAAACTCTTCCCGCCGGTTCGCAGGCGGTTTGTTGCATCCATTGCAATAATTTCAACGCCGGTTTCAACGAGCGCGTCTACTTCGACCATGGTGGGTGTGATATAGACGTCGCTGTCCTTATAAATCTGCTTGATAATACCGATCATGGGCAGGCGGACCATTTTGCGGATCTCTGTGATATCCGCTACCGTGTTGGCCCGGATTCCGACGGCCCCGCTCATCTCGGCTGCAACTGCCATGCGGGACATGATAAAAGAGCTGTGAAGCGGCTCATTTTCTAATGCCTGGCAGGAAACGATTAGCCCACCGCGTACACGGTCGAATATGTCCAGATTTTTCATAGATCAATCCATCCTCTTCCTAAAATAATAGCGGATACCGCTTGTTTTTCAACTGTTCTAATTATATAATGGAACAGGATTTTTGGGAAGGCTTTTCCAAAGAAACGGCGTAGGAAAGGATGTTGTTTTACAATGGCTGATCTAAGAAAAATACAGGGGTGTGATCCCCGCTTTTTACGCTTGCTACGATGATGCGGGGGAGATAAGCCCGGAACGCACCCGTACGCTGGCAAGGTATTTGATCGATAAGGGTGTGAAGGGCCTATATGTGTGCGGTTCGTCTGGAGAATGTATCTACCAGAGTGTGCAGGAGCGTAAAATTACGTTGGAACATGTGATGGCAGAGGCGAAGGGAAAGGCAACGGTGATCGCACATGTTGCCTGCAACAACACGCGCGACAGCGTGGAGCTTGCCCGCCATGCCGAGGCGCAGGGTGTGGATGCGATCGCCTGTATTCCGCCGATCTATTTCCATCTGCCGGAATACGCGATTGCAGAATATTGGAATACGATTTCCGCCGCCGCGCCCCATACGGACTTTGTCATCTATAATATCCCACAGCTTGCGGGTGTGGCGCTGACGATGCCGCTGTTTCAGGAGATGCGCAAAAACGGCCGTGTTGTGGCCGTTAAGAATTCTTCCATGCCAGTGCAGGATATTCAGATGTTCAAGGCTGAGGGCGGCAGGGATTTTATCGTATTCAATGGACCGGACGAGCAGTTCGTCGGTGGACGCGCCATGGGTGCAGACGGCGGTATTGGCGGCACCTATGCGGTGATGCCGGAGCTGTTTTTGAAAGCGGACGCACTGGTGCGTGCGGGAGACCTTGAAACGGCAAGGGAAATCCAATTTGCAATGAATGAGATCATCTATACCATGTGTGGCAGCCGCGCAAACCTCTATGCTGTGATGAAAGAAATTTTAAAGAGGAAAGGCGTGAATGTGGGTGGTGTACGCGCACCGCTGACGCCCGTATCCGAATCAGATTTGCCGGTTGTGGAGCACAGCATGGCGATGATTGATGCAGCAATTGAAAAATATAACGCCTACTAAAATGTAATAAAACAACATATAATGAATATTATAGATTATATTGCAATTTTAGTGAGGTTCATGATAAAATGGACATGAGGTGAGGGCATGGATGAGAAAATGCTGTTACAGGCAATTCAGCAAATTGTAAAAACCGAAATTGAGCCGCTCAACGGCCGCATGGACGAGATGAGCGGTCGTATGGATGAGATGAGCAGTCGCATAGACCGAATGGAAAACCGCATGGATCGCATTGAGATGCGGATGGATCGCATGGAGGGGCGGATGGATCGGGTCGAGATTCTGTTGGAACATGAGATTCCGAAGCAGCTGCAATTGTTGGCCGAGGGCCATCAGGGAATTGTGGCGCGTTTGCCCAAGGAACACGAAATGGAGGATCTTCACTCCCGAGTGAGTACGCTGGAGCGGGTATCGGCGGATCACAGTGACGAGATTCGGCTTTTAAAATGCGCCAATGGAATGTAACACTTGCGTTCATACATAAAAAACCGGATGCTCTGCTTTACACATGGCAGGGAATCCGGTTTTTTTGCTTATGCATTTCCGATGCGCCGCCGGTTATGTTGCCTCATTCTTCTTCCAGAGCATCGCCTTGCCGAAGGCTTCTGCATTTGCATTGCGGGCATTTCCATACCCTGGCGCGCGGAGAAAGCGTGCCTTGTGCGCCGCATTGCGGGCAGGATACGTTATAAAAGCCGGTCGTCTGTAGATAGCCCATCGACATCAGCGCCGAGCCGCCGATGATGAGCAGCGCGCCTAAAATACTCAGCAGAGACCAGGTGAACGCCAAAATCAGCCCGCCGAAGACGGCGGCGAAGCCGAGCGCCAGAAATACCATGCCGATGGTTCGATGCCGCTGTATCTCACCGAGTGGGGCGGCCTTTTTTTGCAATGGATAGCCGCAGTGCGGGCAGGCCGGGGCGGCGGAGGAAACCTCCTGTTTGCATTCCGGGCATGTGTTGATTGCCATAAAGACACCTCCATTTGAACATGAGGAAGGGATTGCAGCGTTTGCCGCAATCCCGCTTTTTGCTTTATTCGCCGGCCTTTTGCAATGCAATGCCGAGCTCTTGAAGCTGAATTTCATCCACTTGTGCAGGGCATTCTGTCATCGGTTCGCTCGCATTCTGCACCTTCGGATAGGCCACCACGTCCCGCAGTGTTTCACAGCGGAGCATTTGCATGATGAGCCGGTCCAGACCAATGCCAAATCCGCCATGTGGCGGCGCGCCGAAGCGGAACGCATCGAGCAGATAGCCGAATTTTGCCTTGGCCTCCTCTTCGCTTAGGCCGAGCAGGGAGAAAATACGGTTTTGCAGGGTGGGATCGGTAATGCGGATGGAGCCGCTGGAGAGCTCCACGCCGTTGAGCACAAGGTCATAGGCCTTTGCGCGGACGCTTGCCTTATCTGTTTCGAGATAATCGAGGCATTCGTCCATTGGCGCGGTGAAGGGATGGTGCATGGCGACAAAGGTCTCCGTTTCTTCGTCCCACTCGAAGAAGGGGAATTCCGTGATCCAGAGGAGGTTGTATTTGTCCTGTGGGATGATGCCGAGCTTTTTCGCCACCTCGCCCCGCAGCGCGCCGAGGGCTGAAAGAACGTGGGATACCATCGTATCTGCTACGATCAGCACCACGTCGCCGGTTTCCGCGCCGGCCTTCGTGAGGATTGCCTGCATTTCATCCTCCGTCATAAATTTGGCAAAAGAGGAGGTTGTGCCTTCCGGTGTGAGGCGGATCCAAGCAAGCCCCTTTGCCCCAATTCCGCGAACAAATTCCGTAAGCTTGTCGATTTCCTTGCGGGTGAGTGCTTTTACGGAGCTCTTGGCCGTGATGCCGCGCACCGTGCCACCGCCTGCGGCAGCGCCGGAAAAGACAGAGAAGCCGCAATCCTTCACAATATCGGTCAGATCGTAAAGCTCCATTCCGAAGCGGGTATCCGGCTTATCGGAGCCGTAACGGTTCATAGCTTCCCGATAGGTCAACCGCGGCAGGGGAAGTGGAATGTCCACGCCGAGCGCCTCTTTGAAAACGCGCTTCATATAGCCTTCGCCGATGGCGAGCACGTCCTCCATCTCAACAAAGGACATCTCCACGTCGATCTGCGTGAATTCCGGCTGGCGGTCTGCACGCAGATCCTCATCACGGAAGCAGCGGGCGATCTGCATATAGCGGTCAAAGCCCGCCACCATGGAAAGCTGCTTATAAAGCTGCGGAGATTGCGGCAGGGCGTAAAATGAGCCGTTGTGGATGCGGCTGGGGACGAGAAAGTCCCTTGCGCCCTCCGGTGTGGAGCGGATCAGGATGGGCGTTTCAATTTCGACGAAGCCGTTTTCATCAAAATAATCCCGCGTTATCTTGGAAATTTTGTGCCGCATCAGAAGATTGCGCTGCAAATCCGGGCGCCGCAGGTCAAGGTAGCGGTATTTCAGCCGAGTCAGCTCCGCAGTGGGGCAGTTCTCAATGATTTCAAAAGGCGGCGTTTCGCTATATGCCAATACGCGCAGATCCTCCACCGCAATTTCAATCTCACCAGTAGGAATTTCCCTGTTTTTACTGGATCGTTCGCGTACCGTCCCCTTAGCCATGAGCACATACTCACTGCGCACGGTAAATGCCTTATCGAAAATATCTTTTGCCGTGCGCTCGTCGAAGGCGAGCTGGACAATGCCGGTGCGGTCGCGCAGATCAACGAAGATCAGCGCGCCGAGATCGCGCTGGCGCTGCACCCAGCCGCACACGGTCACGGCTTTACCAACATCCTGCATGCACAGATCGCCGCAGTAATTTGTTCGTTTGAGCCCTGTCATTGTGTCCATTATAGATTCCCTCCAAAGAGCGCCTGCAAATTGCCGGCGTTTTCCTCATTGATAAAATCGGCGAGTTGATCCGCCGTTTCATGAACGACCAGCCCCATGAAATCCTCCGCGAAGGTGGAGAGCGCCACCTCTTGGGTTTCGCCAGACTCCATGTTTTTCAGTATGGCTTTTCCGGTTTCCAGCTCGTTGTCGCCGAGCACCATGGTATACCGCGCGCCGAGCTTGTTGGCATATTTCATCTGGGCCTTGACGGAGCGGTCAGCTAAATCGTATTGGGCAGACATGCCGTCCTCTCGGATAGAGGCGACAATTTTAACCGCCTCGACCGATGCCTTGTCCCCCATAGAGGCGATATAGAGATCGCACCTAGGCGCTTGCGGAAAAGGCGTTTTCTGCGTTTCCATTAGGAGCATCAGCCGCTCGAGCCCCATGGCGAAACCGAGGGAAGGCACATGCGGGCCGCCGAGCTCCTCCACAAGGCCGTCGTAACGCCCGCCTCCACAAACCGTGCCCTGTGCGCCGATCTCATCGGAGACGAATTCGAAAACTGTGCGTGTGTAATAATCCAGCCCGCGTACGATGCGAGGGTTGATGGTATATTCGATGTCCATGGCGTCGAGATAAGTTTTGACATAGCCAAAATGCGCTCTGCAATCATCGCATAGATAATCGAGCATCAGCGGCGCACCTTGCGCAATCTCCTGGCAGACCGGGCTTTTGCAGTCGAGAATACGCATAGGGTTGCGCGCAAGCCGGCCACGGCAGGTTTCGCACAGCTGATCTTGACGGGCGGCGAAATAGGTATGCAGAGCCTTGTGATATTCCGCGCGGCAGGAAGGGCAGCCGATGGAGTTTAATTCCAGATGCAGGTGTTCAATGCCGAGATAATCGAAGATGTTGGATGCCATGGAGATGATCTCCGCATCCGCCGCTGGAGCAGCCGCGCCGAGGCATTCCACGCCAAATTGATGGAATTCGCGCAGCCTGCCTGCCTGCGGCTTTTCATATCGGTAGCAGGAGGTCAGGTAGCAGACCTTTTGCGGCAAGGCCTCGTTGTGCAGCCCATGCTCAAGAAAAGCACGCACTGCACCCGCCGTCCCTTCCGGGCGCAGGGTGATGGAACGGCCTCCTTTATCGTCGAAGGTGTACATTTCTTTCTGCACCACATCGGTGGTATCGCCGACGGAGCGCTGGAACAGTTCCGTGTGTTCAAAAACCGGCGTGCGAATTTCATGGTAGCCGAAATTTCGGGCAATTTCGAGCATGGATTGCTCCATGTATTGGTTTTGATAGCTCTTTGCGGGCAGCGTATCCTGTGTGCCCTTGATGCTTTGCGTGAGCAGCGCCATTGTTATGATCATCCTTTCTCCGCGAGGCGTTTGGAAAATTTATTATTCAAACTTTCCGCCTCGCCTTTCCTGCACATGAAAAACTGATTGAATTGTTTCTTTCTATTTTCACATGTTTGTGTGGAAAAAGCAATGTTTCGGCGGGATTTTTTTAAAGATTTGTTGGATTTCAGCTGATGCTACCCTCGGTGTACAAAGAGCAACACGGTTTTTTAGGGCATCTTCGGAGGCTGACTGCGTAACTTTCGTTGCCGGGCGGCAGCCCGGCTGCCTCAAAAGCCTTGCCGGCCACCAAATCTGCTCCTGAAAAACTTCTGCGAACCTGCCAGCGAGAGAAAAGCGGCATTGGCAAGAAACGCGGGTGGGCTGATGCCCATCAAGGACGTCGCCAGCGCTGATTTTGGCCGCTGGCAGGCGTATTGCTTTTTGTACACCGAGGGTAGGCAGAAGCGGCGATTGAAGCGCCAGACGGGCTTGGTTTTTGTAAAGCATAGAAAGCAACGCTTTATTTCGCGCCCTTTTTCGCATCCCGCGCGTAATCTTGTCCCTTTTGGGAAAAATAGATTGTAAATTTCCGGGCTTTGCTCCATTGCCCGGCTAAGGACGGGATTACTTTTGAAACGGGACATCATACGGCGCGCAAAGCCGCGCGCGCTGAAAAGGCAGATTGAGAAGGATCTCTATTCTTTGCGCAAGAAATATACGAAAGCGCTGCGCGCCCATGACGATACTGCTTTGGGCGAATGGCTCTGCGATAATTTTTATCTGTTGGAGCGGGAGGGGCGCGGCGTGCTCTCTCAACTGAAAACCGCACCGGCTCTGCCGCTGGATGCGGATGGCGTTGTGCGGATTTATGCCTTATGCCTGCGTGCAGTGCGGGAGCATGCGGATCTATCCGAGCAGATTTTGGAGAGCGGATTGCAGCAAGCAGGGCTGTGTAGCGCAGAGGTGGAGCTTGTGCCGCTTTTCCTGCGCGCCGCCCTGCTGCATACCGCTCGCCTCGGATGTGAAGAAACAGGGGAGCCAGCGGTTCAGAGGCTGAGCCATGCCGTTCTGACGCTGCGCGCGATGCAGGATTGGGATTTTGATATGCTTTTGGAGAGCCTAAGCCCCGTAGAGCAGATTTTAATGCGGGACCCGGAAGGCATCTATCCGCAGATGGATGAGACGACGCGCTTTTGCTACCGCCGCTTAACCGCGCAGGCTGCACGGAATGCAGGCATAACGGAACAGGAGGCGGCCTGTGCCGCGCTCTCCCAGGCGCAGGCCGGAGAAACGCCCGGAGAGCGCCATGTAGGCGCCTGGCTTCCTTCGGGCCCGTCTTATCGGCGAAGGGGGAAAACCGCCCTGCTGATGGAGGCGCTTTTCCCCTTGCTTGTTGCGCTATGCACCGCTATATTAACGCGCGCGTGGTATCTGGTTCCGCTTTTATATTTTCCGGTTTGGGAGATTCTCCGCTACCCAATCGAGGCGGCGTTTTCCAGCGGCGTTGCAGTGCGCCCGATGCACAGGTTAAATTTAGAAGGGATGATTCCGGAGGAAGGGGCGACGCTGATTGCCGTTTCTACGCTGCTGCCTGGCGCTTCCCAGGCGCGTAAGCTGGGGCAACATCTAGAGCAGCTCTGGCGAACGAACGGGCACGGAAGCGTAAAAATCTGCGTGCTTGCAGATCTCAAAGGCGCACAATCCCCTACGATGCCGCAAGATACATCCGACCTTGCGGCGAGCAGGCGGGAGATTGAGCAGCTTAACCGCAGGCACAACGGCGGATTTGTTTTGATCGTACGGGAGCGCTCCTATTCCCGCACACAGGAGGAGTATACGGGTGCAGAGCGTAAGCGCGGCGCGATTGAGGCGCTGATACGCTATTTAAGGGGGGAAGAGGTGCCCTTCCGCGCACTCTGCGGAGATACGGACGGCTTGCAGAATACCAAATATGTCCTTGCGCTGGATGCGGATACGGTCCTCCCGCTCGACGCGGCCTCTCAGCTTGTGGCAGCGGCGATGCACCCGCTCAACCGGCCGGTGGTGGATGAGAAAAAAGGCATCGTCACACAGGGCTATGGCATTCTTGTGCCGCGGGTGGAAACGGAGCTGTTTTCCGCTGGAGCAACAGGATTTTCACGCGTGATGGCGGATGCGGGAGGGCTTGTGGCTTATGATACCGCCGCTGCCGAGCGCTATCAGGATTTCTTTGGGCGCAGCATCTTTTCCGGCAAAGGCCTGATCGATGTGGATGTGTTTTACCGTGTGCTGCTGGGCGTATTTGAGCCGGAGAGCGTTTTAAGCCATGATATTCTGGAGGGGGGCTTCCTGCGGGCGGGCTTTGTCAGCGATGTGCAGGTGGCGGATGGCTTCCCAGGCCGAGAGGGAGCATATCTTGACCGGATGCACCGCTGGGTGCGTGGGGATTGGCAAAACCTGCCGTTTCTTATCCGGAGAAAAAATAGAAAGGGCGGGCAAAAGGGCAGCCCGCTGGGCGCACTTGCCCGTTGGCAGCTTTTTGATAACTTACGCCGCTCCTTTACGCCGGTTTCAGCGCTGCTCTGCCTGATTGCAGCGCTTTTCACACCGGCCCCCGCGCGGCTGCTGCTGGTTTTAGGCGGCCTGCTCTGCACGATGGCTGGCAGCCTTTATGGGGCTTGGCGCGCGGTGCTTTCTGGCGGTCCAGGAATGTTTTCCAGGCTCTATTATTCGCGCGTTACGCCAGTGGCCACAGGCAATCTGATCCGTGCGATCGTGAGTGTGGTCATGCTGGCACAGACCGCCTTTGTCAGCCTGGATGCGATCATCCGGGCCCTCTGGCGGCGTTTCGTAAGCCATAAAAAACTGCTCGAATGGGTAACCGCCGCACAGAGTGATGTTGCGCAGCGGCCGGGTGCGCTTGTAAAGCGGTATCTGCCGAGCATTCTCACGGGTGCACTGCTGATGCTCTTCGGCAGGGGGAGCCTTTGGCTGTGCGGCTTTCTATTCCTCTGTAATTTCCCGTTTGCCGTGTTTTCTGCGCGCAGCGGCGTGGAAAAGACGAAGGAGCTTAATTGGGAGCAGCGCGACCGCCTCACCTCCTACGCCGCCGCCGCATGGCGGTATTACGAAGAATTCTGCGGCGTGCAGGATCATTATTTACCGCCTGATAATGTGCAGGAAACGCCCGTCCATCGGGTTGCACATCGCACTTCTCCAACGAATATCGGCCTTGCTCTGCTCTGCACGCTTGCCGCGCGGGATTTTTCGTTTATCGACAGCGCCATGCTCTGCGAGCGGATCGATGGGATGCTCACCAGCATTGAAAAGCTGGAAAAATGGCACGGGAACCTTTACAACTGGTATGATACCACTACCTTGCGCGTCATGGAGCCGCGCTATGTTTCCACTGTGGACAGCGGCAATTTTTTTTTGCTGTCTGACCGCGCTGCGGCAGGGCTTCTGGAATATGCCGCGGAGGAGCAAAGCTTGTGACCAGGCAAACCGGGTGGGTAGGCTTTTGGAGGAGGGCGATCTCTCCCCGCTTTATAATCCGCGCCGCAGGCTGTTTCACATTGGCTTCGACGCGCAAGAGAAAAAACTCACCGGCTCCTATTACGACCTTTTGATGAGCGAAGCGCGTATGATGAGCTATTACGCTGTAGGCAGCCGCCAAGCGCCTAAAAAGCACTGGGGGGCGCTGGGCCGGATGCTCGCACGCGAAGGGCGGTATACGGGCCCTGTTTCCTGGACGGGAACGATGTTTGAATATTATATGCCGCATCTGCTTCTGCCGCTTTACGACGGCACGCTCGGCAAGGAGGCAATGCGTTTTTGCTCCTATTGCCAGAAGAAAAGGGTGCGCGGAAAAAATATTCCCTGGGGTATTTCCGAAAGCGGATTTTATGCGTTTGATCCGCAGCTCAATTATCAGTATAAGGCGCACGGCGTGCAGAAGCTTGGCCTAAAAAGAGGACTAAACGACGATCTGGTGATCTCGCCGTATTCTACTTTTTTGCTGCTGCCGTTCGAGCCGGAGGCTGCGCTGAAAAACTTTGACGAGCTGGAGCAGATGCAGATGACGGGCCGCTGCGGCTTTTATGAAGCCGCCGATTTCAGCCCCGAGCGCGTGGACGGGCAGGAATACGCCTTGGTGCGCAGCTATATGGCGCATCATGTGGGGATGAGTATGGTATCCGTTTGCAACGCGCTCAAAGGCTATGCCATGCAGAATCGCTTCATGCGGGATGACCGCATGGCGGCGGCGCGCTGCCTGCTGGAAGAGAAAATTCCGACCGGCGCATCTGTTTTTCACGATGTGGAGCTGCGCGAAACGCCGCAACGCGCTCAGCGTGTCACATCGGCTACCAGGGAGATCATGGAGCCGAACCCCGTGCAGCCGCAGATGCATTTGCTCACCAACGGGGAGTGGAGCGTGGCCGTGAGCGACTGCGGCACCTCCGTCTCTCTTTATCGCGAATCGGATATTACCTGGCGCGGCGGCGATTTACTGCGTAGGCCGAAGGGCATTTTTGCTGTTGCACGCGCACAAGAGGAGACGCTCCCACTCTGCCGTGCGCTTGATTACCGCAGCGGGGCGGAGTTTAGCGCACAGTTTTCACACACGCAGGCGCGCCTCACGGCATGGAGCAAAACGCTCGTGGGGGAAACGCTTATTCAGGTGCATCCGCGCCTGCCTTGTGAGCATAGACGGTATACGGTGAAAAACCTGGGGAAAGAGCGGGCGCATATATCCCTTTTGATCTATTTAGAGCCCTGCCTTGCACCCGCACGGGAGGCGAAGGCGCATCCGGCATTTTCCAAGCTCTTTTTGGAGCATGGATATGATGCGGGCAACAAGCTTCAGCTCTTCACACGCCGCCACGCGGAGACGCGACGCGATGTGCCTTGCCGCAGGGCTGCTGGAGGATGTGCCCTTTCACTATGAGGGCGCGCGGGAAAAACTGCTCGACTTCCCAGACGGCATTTTTACTTTGCGCAACGCGCCCATGAAACTTGGCGATGGCATCGGCGTGGGAGACCCGGCATGCGCGTTTTCCGTATCGCTTGAAATCGAGCCGCGTGCAGAGCGCCATGTGACGCTCCTTCTGGCCGCTGCGTCTACGCGCGCTGAGGCGGCAGACCGGTTGCTGCGTTCCCGTAGAGAGGGGCGGATTGTAGCCGGCGCGCCGAATCCGTTTTATGAAAATAGCCTAGATGGCATCCTGGCTGCGCAGGTGCTTCCGCAAATTTTTTATCCGCCGCAGGAAACCAATGAATATCTCGCTGCGGCGCAGGAAAATAACGCGGGCGTGCAGGCGCTGTGGAGCCTTGGTATTTCTGGCGACCATCCCATTTTGTATATTCAGATTCAAAATGCGGAGGATGTTGCGCGAGCGCTGCCGCTTGTTCGCCTGAATCGGAAACTTCGCCGCAGCGGAATCCCCACAGATGTTGCCATCGGATACCGGGAAGGCGGCGCGTATGATAGGCCGGTGCTCAAAGCGCTGGAAACCGCCTTGCGGCACGAAAATTGCATTGAAAGCCTGAATGCGCCCGGCGGAATTCATGCGGTGGATTTGCAGACGCACACCGCACAAAGCGTTCTGGCGCTGCAAACGGCGGCAAGGTATATCTCGCCGTCTGCTGCGGAGCGCATGCAGCTGCCGGTTTTGCCGTTTGTTCCGTTTGCTGTGTTTCCTGTTCTGCCTGCTCAGCGGAGGCTGGAGCTGGATTTTTGCGTCCGGCGTGGCGGCTTTATGGAAAACGGCGCGTTTGCAATCACAGAAAAGCCGGAGGTTCCCTGGTGCCATGTTTTGGCAAACCTTGATTTTGGTACGCTTGTAGAGAGCGGAGCGCTTGGCTGCACCTGGGCCGTCAATGCCCGGGAGAATAAGCTTACACCATGGTTTAACGATACGCGCACCGGCAACCGCGGCGAGCTGCTGTTTTTGCGGGTCAAGAATGAGGTCTATGATCTTATTCAGGGCGCGCGGGCAGAATTTTCGCCCGGCATGGCGCTTTGGCGCGGCAGGGCGGGCAAAATCGAAACGGCTGTTACGGTGGCTGTGCCGGATACTGGAATGCTGAAAACCTGCGAAGTGGAATTTTATAATAATGGAAAGGAGCCGGTTGAGGTGGAAACGGTGTACTACACGGAGCCGGTGCTCGGCGTGGACCGGAAGAATGCGCGCTTTATTAAATCCCGCTGGCAGGGCGGCGTGCTCAGCCTGCATTCGCCATGGAATACGGCGGTGCCTGGTTATATGGCGCTTACCGGCGGAGAGGGGGACGGCGCCTTCTGTTGCTGTGACCGGGCGGATTTTTGGCGTGGAAAATGGGGGGAGCAGCGCATGCTTCCGCTCGACGACCCCTGCGCGGCGGTTGGACGTAGACTTGTTTTACCGCCCAAACGAAAGGAAAAGGTGCGCTTTGTGCTCTCCTTTGCCGCGCAGGAACAGGCGGCGAAAGCGCTTTTGGAAATTGCGCCGAAGCGGGTGCTTCACAATGCCCTCAGGGTGGATACGCCTGATAAGGCGCTCAATCATATGGTTAGCTCATTTTTGCCGGCGCAGATTTTAAACAGCCGCATCTTTGGCCGCACCGCGTTCTATCAGAACGGCGGAGCATGGGGATTTCGCGATCAGCTTCAGGATGTCGGCTCGATGATCCTTTTGCGCCCACGCCTTGCGCGCCAGCAAATTCTACGCGCGGCTGCCTGCCAGTTCCCGGAGGGCGACGTGCTGCATTGGTGGCACCGATTGCCGGGCAAAAACGGCCTGCGCGGCGTGCGCACCCGTTACAGCGACGATCTGTTATGGCTGCCCTATGTGACGGCGGAATATATCAAGCAGACGGGGGATGCTTCCTTACTGCACCTCAAAATTCCGTATCTGGAGGGGGAAGCGCTGCGCGACGGAGAACACGAGCGCTATTTTGAGCCAACCATGTCGGCACAGCGCGGGACGCTCTATGAGCACTGCCTGCGCGCCATTGAGCATGCGGCTCGTTTCGGCGCGCATGGGCTTCCACTGATTGGCGGTGGGGATTGGAACGACGGTTTCAATCGCGTTGGCATCCAAGGCAGGGGCGAAAGCGTGTGGCTTGCGCAGTTTATGGCGCTGACGCTCGATGAGATGCGCCCGGTTTGCAAGCTCATGGAGGATGAATCATCCGAGGCCCGCTTTGCACAACGGGCGCAGGAATTGCGCAGCGCCGTGGATGAAACCGCATGGGACGGCCGCTGGTACCGGCGCGCTTATTTTGACGACGGCACACCGATGGGGGCGAGCGGAGCCCCAGCCTGTGAAATCGACAGCCTGCCGCAATCCTTCTCCGTTTTGGGTGGGATGCCGGATGAGCAGCGGCGGAACTTGGCGCTTGACAGCGCGGTGGAAAAGCTTGTGGATTGGGAGCAGGGGCTGATCCGGCTCTTTACGCCATCCTTCACTGGGGAGGGATATTCGCCCGGCTATGTGGCCGCCTATCCGGCAGGCGTCCGGGAAAACGGCGGGCAGTATACGCATGCCGCCGTGTGGCTTTGCATGGCGTTGCTGCGGGAAGGCCGCGTGGATGAGGGGTATTCTCTTTTGAAGCTTTTGAATCCGGCCGAGAAATGCGCGCAGGAAGCGCAGGCAAAGCGATATCTCCGTGAACCGTACGCGCTGGCGGGCGATGTATCCACCGCAAAGGGCATTGAGGGGAGAGGAGGCTGGAGCCTGTATACTGGCGCTGCGGGCTGGTATTACCGCACTGTGGTGGAAGAGCTCCTTGGCATCAGGCTGCGTAGCGGTGCTCTCGAATTGGAACCGCGCCTCCCCTCCGGTTGGCACGGCTACAGCGCAACTCTCACGCTCGACGGAGCCGTGATCGCCATCACGGTATCGGATACCGCCCCACAGGGCCTGACCGTGGATGGGGAACAGGCAGAGCGGTTTACCCCGGATGGGCGGGAGCACCGGCTGGTATATGGTATCGGCGCATCCGCTTCGTGAAAAAGAATGTGTTTTTGACCCTTCAGCGCTATTTGACTGGAAGCGGGAGGCGAGGTGTGATATAATAACAGACAGTTTCAGATTGGGGACGTCAGCTCTTCGCCGCCGCATGGCACTGGCGCCGTCTTCTGAATTTCTATCCCGAAAAGATAGGAAATTCCAGATTCCCGCAAAGCCCCGCCACTGCACGGGGAACAGCCTGCCTCTTTTTTGTAGGCTAAAAGAGTTGCTGCCAAAACCCGGGCTCTGCGGATTCACAGAAAGGATGACCCAAAGGATGAATGATTCAGTGGAATTTATCCCCCTCGCACCCGGCGTAAGGTTCTGCACGGTGCGGGCAAGCAAATTTAAAACCTGCCGTATTTCCCTTGCGGCCGCTGTGCCGCTGCGGGAGGAAACGGCTTCAGCGAATGCGATGCTGCCCTTTTTGCTGCACCGCTGCTGCGCAAAATATCCAGACTTTACAACGATGAATAAAAAACTCGCGGAGGCCTATGGTGCGCGGGTGTCAGCCGGGGTTGAAAAGGTGGGCGAAGCGCAGGTGATGCGTATTAGCATTACCTGCATTGCAGACCGTTTCGCCTTTGACGGGGACGGGGCTGTAACGGAGTGTGTGAAGCTCCTGTGCGAGCTTTTCTTCCACCCCCATGTGGAAAACGGCGCGTTCGACGCGCAGGATGTCGAGCGGGAGAAACGACTGCTGCTTGAGCGCATTGAAAACGAGCGCAACGATAAACGCACCTATGCGCTCAGGCGGTGTGAAGCGCTGATGTGTGAACACGAGGCGTATGGGATTAACCGCTACGGTACGCCGGAGAATGTGAAAAGCCTTACCCCGCAGCGGCTGTATGAGGCGTGGAAGGCGCTGCTATCCAGCGGGCGGCTGCAATTCAATCTTGTCGGTGAAGCAGATGTGCGTGCGGCCCAATCACTGTTGAAGGAAGAGCTTTCCAGAATAGAACGCGAGGCAACTCCCGCGGATGCATGGGAGACACAGATCATCCCGCGCGCGGAGCAGCCACGGCGGGTGGAAGAGCGGCTCCCTGTGCAGCAGGGTAAGCTTGTGCTGGGCTATCGGATGGGCTATGAGCAGGCGCCAGAGGATTTTTCCGCGGTGAATGTGATGGTGAACGTATTCGGCGGTAGCCCGCAGTCGCTCCTGTTTCAAAATGTGCGGGAAAAACTGAGCCTGTGCTACTATTGCTCGGCCCGCCTATTCCGCCAAAAAGGCGTGATGATGGTGCAGAGCGGCGTGGAGTTTGAAAATGCTGAACGCGCAATCACGGAGATCAGCAAGCAGCTTGACGCTGTGCGCGCAGGCGAATTTACGCACGACGATTTTGACGCCTCCGTGAAGAGCTTGGCGGATGATTATGAGCGCCTCGGCGGAACGCCGGAGGAGATGGACGACTGGTATGCCTTCCGGCTGCTGGAAGAGGCCCCGGCCGCCCCGCAGTCGCTGGCAGCGCAAATCCGCAAGGTTACGCGCGAGCAGGCTGTGGAAGCGGCGCAAAAGGTCACGCTCGATACGATCTATCTGTTGATGGGGGAGGAGGATCAGGCATGAGCCATCTGGTGAAAGAAATCCATTCCACATTGTTAGACGATAGCTATTATAGGATCGACCACCCTTCGGGTCTCACGATTCTCGTGATGCCAAAGGCGGGCTATTCCTCCGCCTATGCGTTGTTTGGCACGAAATACGGCTCGATCGACACACGCTTCAAGCGCAGCGACGAGGCGGATTTTACAGAGGTGCCAGAGGGCATCGCGCATTTTTTGGAGCACAAGCTCTTTGAAAGCGAGGATCTGGACGCCTTTGCCCGCTATGCAAAAACAGGCGCGTCCGCCAATGCGTATACGTCGTTTGAGCGCACCTGCTATCTTTTCTCCTGCGCGGGTAATTTTAAGGCGTCGCTGGAGATTTTGCTGGATTTTGTGCAGTCGCCTTATTTTACGGAACAGACCGTGCAGAAGGAGCAGGGCATCATCGGGCAGGAAATCCGAATGTATCAAGATGAGCCGAACTGGCAGGTGATGTTCAACTGCCTCAGGGCGCTCTACAAGGTGCACCCCGTGCGTATCGACATCGCGGGAACGATCGATTCTATTTCGCATATTACGGCGGATCTTCTCTACCGCTGCTACCGCACATTTTATAACCTCCACAATATGGCGCTTGCCGTTGCTGGCAATGTGACGGTGAACGAGGTGCTCGAAGTGGCGGACCGGCTGCTGAAACCTGCGGATGCTCTCTCCATTGAGCGCAATTTCCCGGATGAGCCGGCAAAGCCCGTGCAGCCCTTTATCGAGCAAACGCTTGATGTGGGCGCGCCGCTTTTCATGCTTGGCTTTAAGGAAACCTATGAGACGCCGGAGCGCCCCTTGCGCGAACAGCTTCAAACGAATGTTTTGCTTGAAATGTTGGCGGGAAATACCTCCCCGCTTTATCGCAGGTTGTTTGACGAGGGGCTCATCAACACGCAGTTCGGCGCGGAGTATTTCCACGGCTACGGCTATGCGAGCGTTTTGTTCTCCGGTGAGTCGAAGGACCCACAGAAGGTCGCGCAGGAGATCCATGCGGAAATTGAGCGGGCGCGCCGCGAAGGGCTGGACAAGGCGTCGTTTGAACGCGCGCGCCGCAAGCTCTATGGGCGCGTTGTGATGGCGTTTAATGATATTGATGAGCTTGCCAATGAGATGATTTCAGCTGAATTCCGCAGCGGAGGGCTGTTTGACGAGGCGGAGCTGCTGCGGGAAATCACGCTCGATGAAATCGCACAGCGGCTGGAAACGACGCTCCAAAGAGAATACAGTGCACTGTCTGTTGTAAAAGCTTGAATTCCTTTTCAAACTGTGTTTTGTGCTTTTCAAGCATCGTGTCTGCCCACAATTTTCACTTTGCTAAAACTGCACAATTCCACGGCCGGGAGTAAGAAAGGAATGCTCAGGCGCATAACAAGGCCGCTCAGGCGGCTTTACATAGAAAAATAGTTTCTTATTTGTAGGAAAACGTTTATAATTTAGAAACAGAATCCCGTTAAAATAAAAGAACGATCACGCAAAGGAGAGCTTACAATGCATGACTTCACAGTGGTGGAGTTCCCAAAGCTTGGGTGGAGCTTTAATGTTCCTTCCATCTTGGCGGACTTCACGATCCCCGGCATCAACCTGCACCTGACAATCCATTGGTACGGCGTTATCATTGCGTTCGGCTTCCTGCTTGCCGTGCTGCTCGGCGGCCGGATGGCATATAAGTGGAAGATGAGCCTTGATAAGATGGTGGATGTTTTGATCTTTGGCACCTTCGGCGGCATCATCGGCGCGCGGCTGTTTTATGTGATCTTTGAATGGGAGCAGTATAAGGATCATCTTCTCGATATTTTTAAAATCTGGGAAGGCGGGATGGCGATCTATGGCGGCATCATCGGCGGCCTGCTGGCGGCTTGGGCGGTATGCCATTTCAACAAGCTGAATTTCCGCAATCTGCTGGATATCGGCGCGATAAGCCTTCTGCTCGCGCAGGGAATCGGCCGGTGGGGCAACTACATGAATCAAGAGGCTTTCGGCTGCAATACAGATCTCCCCTGGGGCATGACGAGCAGCAAGGTTGTCTCCTACCTCACCGCCCATCAGGCGGATTTCGCCGCAAACGGCATCACGGTTGACCCGGCGCTGCCGGTGCACCCGACCTTTCTATATGAATCCATCTGGTGCATCCTGGGCTGCCTGGTTCTCTATCTGATCTGCCAAAAATTCCGGAAATTCAGCGGGCAGATCATCCTCTGCTACGGTGTATGGTATGGTTTGGAGCGCATGGTGGTGGAGGGGCTGCGTACAGACAGCCTCTATATCCCCGGCACGAATATGCGCGTTTCCCAGTGGTTATCCGGCGCGCTGGTGATCGTGTGCGCCGCGCTGTTGGTCTATTTCCTCATCCGGGCGAAGAAAAACCCGAAGCCAATTGAAGGCATTGATTATTATATCGACAACGAAAACAGGCGCATTGAGTTGGTAAACGGCAAGCCTATCCTTCCGGAGGAAATGCCGGAGCCAGCGCCTGTGGATGGGGAAGATCCGGAGAAACAAGTGGAACAGGAGGCGCATGAAGATGGCAATCAGGATTGATGGCAAGGCCGTTTCCGCGCAGGTGCGCGCGCGCGTGGCGGGCGAGGTGGCGGCACTGCGGGAAAAGGGCGTTGTTCCGGGCCTCGCGGTGATTATCGTGGGCGACGACCCGGCCTCCCGCGTTTATGTCAACAATAAGAAAAAGGCCTGCGCGGAGGTGGGCATCCGTTCTGAGGAGTTCGCGCTCCCGGCAGATACGACGCAGCTGCAATTGATGGCGCTCGTGCACCAGCTCAATGAGCGGAAGGATATCAGCGGCATTCTCTGCCAGCTCCCGCTGCCAAAGCATTTGGAAGAAAAGCAGGTCATCGAGGCCATTGCTCCGGAGAAGGATGTGGATGCGTTCCATCCCTCCAATGTGGGGCGTATTATGATTGGGGATTATCACTTTTTGCCCTGCACGCCTGCGGGCGTGATGGAGCTTTTGCACAGCGCGGGCATTTCCCCAGAGGGGAAGGAATGCGCTGTGATTGGCCGCAGCAATATTGTCGGCAAGCCAATGGCGATGCTTTTGCTGCATGAGAATGGGACGGTCACGGTTTGCCACTCCCGCACCAAGAACCTTCAGCAAATTTGCCGCCGGGCGGATATCTTGGTTGCCGCCGTCGGAAAGGCTAAATTCGTCACGGCCGATATGGTGAAGCCCGGCGCGGCGGTGATCGACGTTGGAATGAACCGCGATGAGGCCGGTAAGCTCTGCGGGGATGTGGATTTTGAAGCAGTAGAGCCGGTGGCAGGCTATATCACGCCCGTTCCCGGCGGCGTAGGGCCGATGACGATCGCCATGCTCATGCAGAATACTCTGATGGCTGCAAAGCTGCAAAACGGCCTTTCAAACTAAAGCAGAACCTTTCAATTGATTTTTATTTAGGAGGATTTGTTATGGATATGAACAAGAAGCTTTACCGGAGCCGCAACGATAAAATGGTTTCCGGCGTGTGCGCCGGAATCGCCAATTACCTGAACATTGACCCCACGCTGGTGCGCGTGATCTATGCGGTGCTTTCCGTGTTCACAGCATTCGTGCCCTGCTTAATCCTTTATATCGTGCTTGCGATCGTGATTCCACAGGAGCCGATGGTGGAGGGCTGAGCCTCGACGCAGTAGACTGAAGTGCAATAAACGGCGGGCCGCTGTGCATTAGCACAGCGGCCCATGAATTCTGTCAAAAAAAGAATATCGCTTTGTCCGAACAATTTCGTAAAAATTACTCATTACGCTTGCTTTTTTGAGTGCTCTGACAAAGGAAGAGAAAATTGGAACGCGCTCAGGCCGCGCGGGCCCTTCCTTTTCCGCT
>ENA-OQDA01000177-OQDA01000177.1-human-gut-metagenome-genome-assembly--contig:-NODE-177-length-28009-cov-4.739545_pt1 | contig 28009 bp, 23 predicted proteins | sample MGYA00242771_ERZ504603 | MGnify/ENA primary metagenome ERZ504603 (study PRJEB26092, sample SAMD00036328) | human gut metagenome | host: Homo sapiens | study: EMG produced TPA metagenomics assembly of...
AGAGTTTCACGTTGCCGGGATTGGTCATTATGTCCCCGCCGATCCAGAGTATGCCGAAACGGTCGGTATGCTCTCTGCGAGCCTCGTCGAGCGTCAGGTCGGTCGGCTCATAGACCACCTCCTCGCTGCTCTCGAGCCGGGGAGCGATCACACCGCTCTCGTCGATCACGGAAATATGCCGGGTTTCCCCCTGGGAATAGCGCATGATGAGCGCCGGGGCCACCATCAGGCCGATCATCAGCACCGGCATAAGAATCGTGGTCACGATGAACGACTTCTTGCGCACCCGTTCGTTAAATTCCCGGGTGATGATAATTCCTATCTTCGAATTTGCCATGGCTTTCTACTTTTGCTTGTTCGTTTTCTTCCGATTACTCCGCGTTGAGGGTTCCCCCGACGGCCCGTATGAAGATGTCGTTCATCGACGGGATGATCTCCGTGAAGGAGCGCAGCTCCACCGCATCGTTGATCCGGGCGATCACCTCCCGCACGTCGGCATCCCGCTCCACATGCAGCTTGAGCGACGAATAGGCCGCCCCGAACTCCGGCTCGGGCTGTTCGAGCACCTCGCAGCGACCTTCGAGCACGCCGCGCAGCGCCTCCGCGTCGCCCCGGTAGGCTACCTGGAAAATGTTGTTGCCGTGCCTGCGCCGGATCTCGTCCACACGGCCCGTAAGAATGTTGCGCGACTTGTTGATAAGCGTGATATGGTCGCAGATCTCCTCGACGGACGACATGTTGTGGGTCGAAAAGATGACCGTCGAACCCTTGTCGCGCAAGCCGAGAATCTCCTCCTTCAAAAGGTTGGCGTTGATCGGATCGAAACCCGAAAAAGGCTCGTCGAAGATCAGCAGCTCAGGTTCGTGCAGCACCGTGACGATGAACTGGACTTTCTGGGCCATACCCTTCGAAAGTTCGTCCACCTTGCGGTCCCACCACGATTCGATGCCGAATTTGACGAACCACTTCTTGAGCCGCACCACCGCTTCGTGGCGCGAAAGCCCCTTCAGGCGGGCGAAGAAGACGGCCTGTTCGCCCACTTTCATCTTTTTATACAGACCGCGCTCCTCGGGCAGATAGCCGATGCGATAGACATCCTGCGGCTGGATTTCGCGGCCGTCGAAGATGACTTTCCCCTCGTCGGGCGCCGTGATGCGGTTGATGATGCGGATCAGCGTGGTCTTGCCCGCACCGTTGGGTCCGAGCAGGCCGTAAACCGACCCCTTGGGAATCGTGAGCGACACATCGTCCAGAGCCGTATGTCTGGCGAAGCGCTTGGTAACGTGTTCTACTTTCAATATCTCCATAATCGATCGAAAACTTAAAGTGAGTCCGGGCATTCCGTCCGCGATTTCCTACATCTCCGGCTGTACCGCATAAGGACAATACATCACTACGCCCTGCTGTCCCACCGCCTCACGAATCTTGCGCCACTCGCCGGCCCAGGGTCCCAGTTCTCCGGCCACGATGTCGGCCTTGACTTTGGCCATGAATCCGGAGAAGAACGCCCCGAAGCCGGTCGGAGCCTCGGTCATCTCGACGATGCGGAACTTATCGCCCAATTCGGCCTTGTCAGCCGCAATAGCGATGGCCGTCTTCAGACCGCCGTTGGTATCTACCAACCCGAGAGCGAGGGCATCCGTACCGCTCCAAACCCGTCCGCCGGCAATGTCGAGCACCTTTTCCAGCGGCAGATTACGGCCTTCGGCCACGTAGGAGGTGAAAGTTTCGTACACCTCGTCCACCGAGCGCATGATCGCCGCCCGTTCGGTTCCCGTCAGGGGACGCATCACGCCCATATCGGCCGACGTGTTGGTTCTCACGGCATCGAACGTAATGCCCAGCTTGTTCTTCAGGGCATCCTCCAGGCGCAGGAACATTCCGAACACCCCGATCGACCCCGTAAGGGTCGTCTTGTCCGCCACGATGGCATCGGCACCGCACGAAATATAGTAACCGCCGCTGGCCGCATAGCTGCCCATCGATACGATCACCGGCTTCTTCTCCCGAAGCAGCTCCACCTCGCGCCAGATCACATCCGAAGCCAGCGCGCTGCCGCCCGGCGAATTGACACGCAGCACCACGGCCTTGACATCGTCGTTGCGACGTACTTTCGCCAACTTCGCAGCCAGCGTATTGCCGTAAATATCGGCACCGTAGCCTTCGCCATCGACGATCGCACCGTCGGCATAGACGATCGCTATCTGCGACGAAGAGATATTCTTAAGGTCCGCATTCAGTTGCGACACGTACTGTCCCAACGTCACGAACTCGAACTGTCCGTCGTTCTTGGCGACGGCGCCGTACTCCCGGAACACATCGTCCATCTGATCCTCGAACAGCAATCCGTCCACCATACCATGATCGAGCGCCTCCTGTGCCAGCGACACTTCGAGCCCGTCAGCCAGTCGGTTCAAGGTCGAAAGCTCGATACCGCGCGACTCGGCGACGGCCTCCGCCATCACATTCCAATAGGAATCCACCAACAACTGCATCTGCTCGCGGTTGGCATTCGACATCTTCGAAAGGAAATAAGGCTCCACGGCACTCTTGTACCTGCAGGCCGTCGGACGGAAAATTTCGGCCTGAATATCGAGCTTGTCGAAAAGACCCCTTGTAAAACATCAGCGTCGAAGAAACACCTGTCCACTGCATCCCTCCGTGAGGCTCCAGGTAGATCTTGTCGGCGACCGATGCCAGATAGTATCCCCCCTGACCGTAGGTTTCGTTATAGGCGATGATGAACTTGCCGCCCTGCCGGAAATCCTGAAGCGCCTCGCGCAGCTCCTCCAGAATGGCGTAAGTGGCGACTCCGCCTCCGTTCGGACGCAGGTAAATACCCTGGATGCGGGGATCGTTCTTGGCCGTTTCGATGGCCCGCAACGCATTGTAAAGAGTAACCTGGTGTCTGGCCGTCATCGTGGCGAAATCGATGCCGGCGAAAGGATCGCTGCTCGGCGACTCGATCAGGTCTTCCGAAAAATCCAGTTTCAAAATCGCGTGCTCTCCGACCGTCACCGGTTCCGAAGAGGTCATGGAACCTACGATTCCGAACAAAATCACCACGGAAAGAAAGAGCATCACCGCACTGCCCACGACAAAAGCGAGCAGACCGGCGAAAAACATTTTCAAAAATTTCATACCGATTTATTTAATATTCATTCGCTGCGAAACGGCGCATGAGGCGCGAACGGGGCGAAACTTTTCCGCATCGCCGAATCCCGGCCCCCTCCCGAATCGGAGTTAATATGCGGCAAATATAACCGACTTAATTTTTATGAAAAAACAAATAATATTTATCGTTTATCGATAACATAATTTTCCATAAAGACTTATTATATCGGAAATAATAGTTATCTTTGTCCAGATAAGCCGCATCCGGACAGCCCACCGCATGGCGCACGTCCGGGGGCAGCGCGTGCACGATGGCCGGCGTGAGCAAGTTCGCGTCCGTGCCGAGCGCCCGACGCCGCCGACCGGCGCGAGGCGCTCGGCCAGGGCGCGCGCGAGGCCGCTCGTGAACAGCGCGCCCACGACGGAGGTTCCCAGCACCGACCCCACCTTGCGGAAGAAGCCCGTCGCCGCCGTGGCCATGCCCACGGCGGAGGCCGGGAACTCGTTCTGCACCACCAGCACGAGGATCTCGAAGTTCAGGCCCACGCCGAAGCCCATGACGGCCAGCAGGCCGCCGACGACGACCGCCGACGGGTCCTGGTCCACGGCAATGAACCCGACCATGCCCGCCACGAGCACGGCGAAGCTGACCACCATGAGCTTCTTGTACGTGCCCAGCTTGTTCACGAGGTAGCCCGACAGCAGCGAGGCGGCGAACCAGGCCGCGTTCATAGGCGCCACCAGGTAGCCGGCGGCGGTGGCGTTCAGGTCGTCGACGATCTGGAAGTACGTGGGCAGGTACGTGAGCACGCCGATCATGACGAACATCGTGATGGAGCTTGCGACGATGGAGATGTCGAAGTTCCTGTTCTTGAACAGCGACAACGCCATGAGCGGTTCCCGTGCGCGGCGCTCCGCCAGCACGAACAGCGCGCTCGCAACCGCGGTGGCAACCAGCAGGCCGATGATGGTCGGCGAGGTCCACGCGTGCTCGTTGCCGCCCCACAAGGTTGCCAGCGTGAGCGCGGTCACGGCGGCCACGAGCGTCACGGCGCCGCCGACGTCGAACGGCGCCCTCTCCGCGGTGCGGCGCGGTTTCGGCAGGAAGACGGCGGCGATGACGATGGCGGCCAGCGCGAGCGGCACGTCGAACCAGAACGCCCAGCGCCAGCCCACCGCGTCGGCGAAGAATCCGCCCAGCAACGGGCCGGCCAGCATGGGCACGGCGTAGGCCACGCCCATGATGCTGAGGTAGAGCGCGCGGCGGCGCGGCGGCACCACGTCGGCCACGATGGCCTGCGAGAGCACCATGAGCCCGCCGCCGCCCAAGCCCTGCACGGCGCGGCCGATCACGAGCCCTTCCATCGACGGGGCCAGCGCGCACGCGGCCGAGCCCGCCACGAACAGGGCCAGCGCGCCGATGAACAGCCCTTTGCGGCCGATGAGGTCGCCCATCTTGCCGTACAACGGCATGGTGACGGTGGCGGCCAGCACGTAGGACGTGGTCACCCACAGCATGCGGTTCACGCCGCCCAGCTCGCCCACGATGGTGGGCAGGACGGTGGCCACGATGGTCTGGTTCAGGGTCCCCACGGTCATCGCCACCAGAAGCCCCGCGAACACGGCGGCGACCGAGCGCCGCGACAGCGGCGGATCGGAAGCCGGGAGAGCCGTCGGACAGCCGCCGCCCGCGGCGGGTTGCCGGCCGCCGCCGGAGACGCTCCCCTCCTCCGCCTGCCCGTCGTTCGCCATCGCCTGCTCCGTCCTCGCTCGCCTGCGCCCTCGTCCACGGCGCCGGAGCGCCCATCCAGTCGGGCAAGCTTTGCAGAGGGGAGGAACGCGCGTCAAGGGCTGTTGCCCGCTCGTTACCGCAGGTGAGCGGTTCCGTTCAGCGCGACTCCCGCGGGGCGGGAAGCGGGCGGCATCACGCCAGCTCGCGATCGCCGCCCACATGCGGGCGTACTTGCCGCCCGCGGCCACCAGCTCGTCGTGCGTGCCCTGCTCGAGCACGCGGCCGTCGCCGACGACCGCGATCGAATCGGCCCCGCGCACGATGGCCAGCGTGTGCGCCACCATCACCACGGTCTTGCGCTTCGCCAGCAGGTTGGCGATGGCCTCCTTCACGGCCAGCTCGTTCTCGATGTCGAGCGAGGCCGTCGCCTCGTCCAGCAGCACGATGGGCGCGTCGCGCAGGATGGCGCGCGCGATGGACAGGCGCTGGCGCTCGCCGCCCGACAGCCGGCCGCCGTTCTCCCCGATGCGCGAGGCGTAGCCTTCGGGCAGGGCGCGCACGAACCCGTCGGCGTTCGCGAGACGGCACGCCTCCCGCACCTCGTCGTCGGTGGCGCCGGGCCGGGCGTAGCGGATGTTGTCCATCACCGAATCGTCGAACAGGAACACGTTCTGATCGACGACGGACACGCCCGCCAGCACGCTTTCCGGCGCGTAGGCCGCGGTGTCCGCGCCGCCGATGCGCACCGTGCCGCGCGCGGGCCGGTAGTACTGGGCGATGAGGTTGAGCGCCGTGGACTTCCCGCACCCCGAGTCGCCCACGAGCGCGGTCAGCTTGCCGTCTTCGCACGTCAGGCGCAGCCCCTCGAACACCGGCTCGCCCTTGCAGTAGGCGAACCCGACGTCGGCCAACTCGATGCGCGATCCCGTCGCCGGCAGCGCGTCGAAGCTGCCCGCCTCCTCCGGCTCGTCCACCACCGCCTGGATGCGGCGCTTCGCGATCATGAGGTTCTTGTAGGCCGTCAGGTTCACGAAGATGCTGTTCCACACCTTGTTCATGAACAGCGGCAGCATGATGATCAGCAGGTACGGAACCGCGCCCAGCGCCCCGTCGAGGTACGCCGCGCCGCACATGAGGAACAGCAGCGGCTGGCACAGCCCCACGATGATGGACATGACCGCGCCGAGGGGGATGAGGGGCCGCCTCGTACCAGAAGCTGACGTCCGAGTACTCCCGCATGCTGTCCACGATGGCCTCGTTCTTCACGCCGCCGATGCCGTAGGCGCGCAGCGTCTGCATGCCGGTCACGTGCTCGACGGTGCGGCTCGTGTTCGCGGCGCAGATGTCGCTTTTGCGGGTGCCGTAGCGTCGCACCTGGTGCCACGACAGCGCCATCGCGGGCACGATGAGCGCGAACGAGAGCGCCACGACCGCGCCGGCCGGCAGGTAGAGCCAGCAGACGAAGCCAGTGAGCATCACGGCCAGCGTGATGTCTTTGACGACGGATCCGGTGCGGTGGGTGAGGATCTGCTCGTAATCGTTCACGTTCGCGGTGAGCGCGTTGAGGTAGTCGCCGCTCGACCGCTCGGTGAACCGCGCGAGGGGGATGCGCTTGATCTTGTCGCCCAGGTACTGGCGCAGGTTGCGGCTGACCTGCGCCCCGCCGATCTGCCCGCGCACGTAGCCGTAGCCGTAGATGAGGAGCCGCAGCACGAACACGAGCGCAAGGGCGCCGGTGAATCCCAGCAGGGTGCCGAAGTCGGCCGCGCCGCTGAACACCTGCTGCATCACCAGGAAGATGAGGCCGAAGTTGCAGCCCGACAGCAGTCCCTCGATGACGGTGCACGCCACCGAGACGGAGAAGTCGCGGTTCTTCGCGAACACCGAGGTCGAGGCGGAGGCGGAGGCCGGGGCCGGGGCCGGATCCAGGGTCGGGCTCGAGGGCGCTTGCGCGGGCGCCGACGATGCGCCCTGCGGCTGCGCGGCGGCACGGTGGACGGAATCGCTTGCGGCGCGCTGCCGCGGCTCCGCTTCCGCCGCCGCGGCGCCGAACCCGAACGTGATGCGGCGCGTCCGCTCGTAGTCCGCCCATGCCTTGCGGTAGTACGGGCACGCGGCAAGCACCTCGTCGTGCGTCCCCACGGCCGAGATGCCGCCGTCCTCCACCACGGCCACGCGGTCGCAGGTGCGCACCACGCCCAGGCGATGCGCCACGATGACCACCGTGCGGCCCGCGCAGAGGTTGGCGATGGCCTCGTCGATCTGCACCTGGTTCTCGGGGTCGGCCGCGCTGGTGGCCTCGTCGAGGATGAGCACGGGCGCGTCCTTGAGGATGGCGCGGGCGATGGCGATGCGCTGGCGCTGCCCGCCCGACAGGCGCTCGCCCAGCGTGCCGATCTCGGTGTCGTAGTCGCGGGGGAGCCCCATGATGAAGTCGTCGATGCGCGCCTGCCGCGCCGCTTCGCGCACCTCGTCCAGCGTGGCGCGCTTGCCCATCCGGATGTTCTCGAGGATGCTGCCGCTCGTGAGGAACGTCTTCTGGAACACCACGGCCACGTGCGCCAGCAGGTCGTCGTAATCGAGGTCGCGCACGTCCACGCCACCGATACGCACCGTGCCCTCGGTCGCATCGTAGAAGCGGGACACGAGCTCGACGATGGTGGTCTTCCCCGCGCCGCTGGGCCCCACCACGGCCAGGCGCTCGCCCTGCTGCACGGCGAGGTTCACGCCGTGCAGCACCTCGCGCGTGCCGTCGTAGCTGAAGCGCACGTTCTCGAGCCGCACGTCGCTCTTGGCGGGAAACGGCGCGCCGCCGGCGAAGGCGGGCAGGTCCAGCAGCTCTTGCGCCTTGATCGCCCCGCTTTTCACCTGGGCGTACTTGCTGCCGATTTCCTGAAGCAGGCGAATTTCGGTCAGGTAGAGCGACCCGACGAACGCGAACAGCAGAAACGTGCTGCCCGAGATGGCTCCCGTGGAGAACAGGAAGCCGCCGAGCGGCACCATCACGAGCATGCCGCACTCGATGATGATGACGAACGCCGCGAAGCCCGGACCCGTTTTCCGCGCGATGTCGCACCACACGGCGTGCTCCTCGTCCACGGCGGACTGGAAGCGGCGAAACGACTTCGAGCCCATGTTCAGCGCCTTGATGACGCGCATGCCGCGCACGTACTCCACCATCACCGCATTCATCCGCGACAACGCCGCGCTCGCGCGCGGCATCACGCCGGCCATGCGCTTGAAGATGACGCCCATCACGACGAACGCCGCCGCGAACGGCACGAGCGTCGCCAGCGCCAGCGGCACGTTCACCGAGCACAGGAAGATGAACGCCGCGACGGGGCCGGTCAGGTACATGATCGCCTCGGTGATGTTGTGGGCCAGGAACAGCTCGAGCTTCTCGATGTCGTCCGACAGGACGGTTTTGATGGAGCCGGTCGACCGCTCGTCGAGCTGCCCGAGCGGCGCGTGCGCCAGATGGTCCACGACGCGGCACCGCACGCGGAACAGCGTGTTGTACGCGCCCTTGTGCGACAGCGCGCCCGCGCATCCGAAGCACGCGTACTGGATGCACACGCCCACCGCTACGACGAGCGCGTTCGACGTGATGACCTCCCACGTGCAGGTCCCTTCGTAGGCCGCCTTCATGATCTCGTACACGCCGTAGTACGGCACCATGGCCATAAGCCCCGAAACGAACGCGAACACGACGGCCGCGATCAAGTACTTCCGGTCGGGTCCCGCCCACTTCAATATCAATCTGATCGGACTGTTCATGCAGACTCCTTGCACCTGTGACATATCGTTCGGCTGCAAGGATAGAACACGCGAAAAGGAAGTTTGCCCACTGCAACTTCGCGCGTCCGATGCAACTCAACCGCCGTCCGATCGTCGTACCGAAGCGTTCCGTCACCGGCAACGGAGACGCCGCGATTCGAGGACGATCGCCCATCTTTTCCTTGACAGAGTTAACCGTGTATGACATTATTCGTAACGTCGTTATCGATAACATTGTTATTGATGAGAAGGGATCAGGATGTGAAGCAGGTTGAGGAAACGCGCGGTCTCGTGCTGCAAAGCGCGCAGCGAGAGTTTCTGGACAAGGGATACGAGAAGGCGAGCCTGCGCAGCATCGCGCAGAACGCCGGCGTGACCACCGGCGCGCTGTACGTGCGCTTCCCGAACAAAAGCGCGCTGTTCGCCGCGCTGGTCGAGCCCGTATCCGCGCACCTGCTCGGGCTCTTCCGCACGGGCAACGACCAGGGGTTCGAGCAGCTGGACGAAGGGCGCCCCGAAGACATGTGGAGCACCTCCGAAGACGTGATCACCCGCATCGTCGACTACATCTTCGAGCACAAGGAGCCGTTCGACCTGCTGATAAACCACGCGGCGGGAAGCGGCTACGAGCATTTCCTCGACGATCTCGTAGAGGAAGAAGTCAGCCAATCGCTCGCCTACCTGGACGCCATGCGCGAGCGCGGCCTTGCCTGCGCGAGCCCGTCCCACGACGACCTCCATGCGCTCGTGAGCGCGGAATACTACGCATTCTTCGAAATCGTTCGCCACGACACCTCGAAAGAGGACGCCGTTGCGCGCATCAAACTCATCGTCGACTTCTTCCGCCCCGGCTGGGAGAACCTCTTCGGCGGGTGATGCCGTCTTTCCATGACCACTAGTTAGCTCAAACTAACAAAAGCAGTCCGCTCGAACACCCGCGCACGACGGGCCTTCCTTCGTGCGCCCGATTTCCACCAGCCCGGCCCGACGGGCCCACCCGAAAGGAGAGCAGCATGAGCACCGAGAAAACCATCGACACCACCCGAGGCGCACGCGGGCGCGCCTCCAAGAAGAGCATCGCAACCCGCGACGTCATGACCGTCGCGGCCATGATGGTGCTGACGTTCCTCGTATGCATGGTCACGGGACCCCTGACCATGCCGTTCCCGTTCGTGTATCTGTACCTGTGCGCCGGCATCCAGATGTTCCTCTGCGCGACGTTCTACCTCGTCGTGGCGAATCGCCTGAACAAGCATGGCGTCTTCCTCGTGTGGGGCATCGTGTACGGCACGGTGCTCGCGCTTTCAGGCTACGTGTTCCTGCTTCCCTACTTCGCCGGCGTCGCGGCGATCTGCGAGCTGGCCATGATCGGCAAGGATGCGTACCGCAGCCCCGTGCGCAACACCGTCGGCTGGACCATCTGGGCGGTCGGCATGGTCATCGGCAATGCCGTGCCCGTCTGGGCTGCGTGGGACGCCTACGTGGCGAAAGCGACGACCGACGGCTTCACCGCCCCGGTTCTGACCATGCAGCTCGACCTGCTGTCGAACCCGCTGCACCTGCTGGGCGCCTGCGCCATCACCGCCGTGCTGGCCGTGCTTGGATGCCTGTTCGGCAACCGCCTGCTCAGGAAGCACTTCAAGAAGGCGGGTATCGTGAAATGAGCGGCGCCGTGCACCCTGCCGCGCCAGCCGAGGCCGCTCTGAGCGCGCCGACCCGTCGGGACGGGGCAACCCGGCAGCACGCCCGCATCCGCGAGGTCAACGTCCTCTCGTTGCTCGCGATCATCGTGTGCACGTGCGCCGTGACCTTCCTGTCCACCAGCACGATGCTGCACGTCGCGTTCACCTGCGCCCTTTTCGTGCTCATGGCCGCGATGGGCTTCGCAAGGGCCGGCGCCGGGTTTCTGCTCGCGTTCGCGGTGACGCACGCATGGCTCGCCCTCAACGTGCGTTTCGACATCGGGTTCCCCTCGCCCATGGCGTTCACCTTCGTCCTGGAGATGCTACCCCTCCTCATGCCGGTGTACCTGCTCGTGCAAGCTCCCTCGGGAAAGCTGATGGCAAGCTTGCGCCAGCTGCCCATCCCCTCCCCCGTGCTGCTCGCCGTCATCGTCATCCTGCGCTTCATGCCCACCATGCTGTCCGAGCTGGCCGACGTGCGCGACGCCATGCGCACCCGCGGCTTCCTCCGCTCGCCGGCGCACGTCTTGGCGCATCCGCTCGCAACGCTCGAGTTCGGCGTGGTGCCCATGGTGTTCCGCTCGCTCACCATCGCCGACGAGCTGGCTTCATCCTGCATCGTGCGCGGCATCGAGAGCCCCTGCGCGAAGCAGAGCTACTATGCGCACGGCATGCGGATCGGCGACGGAGCGCTCATGGCGGGGTTCGCGATCGCCTCGATCTTGATCGTGGTGGGGTGAGCGACATGATGCCGAACCACGACCCGCAGGCGCCGGCCATCGAACTCGCGCACCTGACCTTCGCCTACGAAGGCTCCGCTCCCCAGCTCGAGGACGTGAACCTGACCGTCCAACCCGGCGAGGTGGTGGTGCTCACCGGGCCCTCGGGCGGAGGCAAGAGCACGCTGACCCGCGTGGTCAACGGCCTGGTGCCGTCCTTCTACGAAGGCGAGCTGACCGGGACGGTGCGCCTGTTCGGGCGCGAGGTCGACGACATCCCTTCGTGGGAACGCGGGCTCGCGGCGGGCAACGTGTTCCAAGACCCCCGCAGCCAGTTCTTCGCGAACGAGGTGGCGGGCGAGATCGCGTTCGGGTGCGAGAACTACGGGCTCGATCACGAGCTGATCGTCGAGCGCGTGCACGGGGCGGCAAGCGAGCTGGACATCGCCCCCTTGCTCGAGGAGAAGGTGCGCCTGCTGTCGTACGGCATGCGCCAGCGCGTGGCCATCGCCTCCGCGAAGGCCATCGACCCGCCCCTCTACGTCATGGACGAGCCCTCCGCCAACCTCGACCACGAGGCCACCGAGCAGCTCGGCAACCTGATACGCGCGCTCAAGCAGCAGGGAAAGACCGTGCTCCTGGCCGAGCATCGCCTGTACTATCTGCGCGGCATCGCCGACCGCATCGTCTACCTCGCCAACGGCCGCATCGCCGACTCGTTCACGCCTGCGGAACTCGTCGCCCTCGACCCCGCGCGCATCGAGGCCCTCGGGCTGCGCAGCGCGAACCTCGAGGGCCTGACCGCACCTGCCAGGAAACGGACCTGCGCGGCCCCGCACGTGCCGCCGCTGCTCGAAGTCGAGGGGCTGCGCAAGTCCTTCGGCGAGCGGATCGTGGCCGACGGTGTGAGCTTCGCCTGCCGCCCCGGCGAGATCGTCGCCGTGGTGGGCCCCAATGCCACCGGGAAGAGCACGCTGGGAAAGCTGCTCGCCGGCCTCGTGAAAGAGGACGGCGGCACCGTGCGCGTGGAGGGGAAGAAGCTCGCGTCCGGACGGCGCCGAGGACGCATATGGTACATCATGCAGGATCTGGACAGCCAGCTGTTCGGCGAAAGCGTGCGCGACGAGCTGCTGTGCGGGCAGAAGGCAACGCCCGAGCGGACGGCCCGCGCCGACGAGGTGCTCGATGCGCTGGGCCTGGGCGCGCTTGCCGACCGCCACCCGGCAACGCTTTCGGGAGGGCAGAAGCAGCGGCTCGCCCTGGGCGTCGCGCTCATGCACGACGCCTCCGTCATCGTGCTCGACGAGCCCACGAGCGGTTTGGACGGAAAGAGCATGCGCTCCGTCGGCAGGCAGATCGAGAAGCTCGCGCACGAGGGCCGCGTCATCCTCATGATCACGCACGACGTGGAGTGCGCGGTTGCCACGTGCGACCGCGTCCTGCACCTGCGCGACGGGCGGGTCGCGCAGGACGTCCCCCTCCGCGACGCCGAAGAGCTGCTCGCCGCCATGCGGTGACCGCGCCATCCGATTCCAACGCCCCTACCCCATCGAGAAAGGGGTGCGACCATGCACCCGGAAGAGAACGCCCGCACCCAGAAACGCCCCGAAGCCGAGCAACCCGCCAAGCGGCGCTCCGGCATGGCCTACCTGCTCCACCTGGCAGGACGCTACCGCCTTCATCTGGCGCTGTCTGCGCTGTTCAGCGTGATGAGCGCCCTGTGCTCCTTCGTGCCGTTCGTCATGGTGTACCAGGTGCTGCTGTTCCTCATCGAGGGGAACGCCGACGCGGGCGCGGCGCTCCAGTACGGCATCATCGCCGCCGTGGCCATCGTGGGCAAGTTCGCGTTCGCCATCGCCTCGGGCGCGTGCTCGCACATCGGGGCCTTCAACACCCTGTACCAGGTGCGTGCGCAGATCAGCCGGCACATCGCGAAGGTCAACCTCGGGTTCTTCGATCAAACGACCTCGGGCGCTCTCAAAAAGGTGATCATCGAGGACGTCGAGCGCATCGAGAAGTTTCTCGCCCACCAGATCCCCGACATCGTCGCCGCCGCCTGCACGCCCGCCATCATGTTCTGCTACCTGCTCACCTTGAACGTGCCCATGGCTCTGGGCATGCTGGTCCCCGTGGTGCTGGGCGTTGCCGTGCAGCTGTTCGCCATGGCGGCCACCGGCAAGCAGATGCCCACGTACCACCGGCTGCTCGCCAAGCTCAATGCGGCCATCATGCAGTTCATCAACGGCATGCCCGTGATGAAGGCCTACCGTCTGGACGCGAAAGGCTACCGCGAGTACGCCGACGCCGTCACCGAGTACAACGAGTTCTGGAAGCAGTGCACCAAGAGCCAGGGCTACTCCTACGGCGTGTTCGTGGCCATCGTGGAAAGCGGCATCCTGTTCGTGCTGCCTTTGGGCGGCGTGCTGTACCTGCAGGGCTCCCTTTCGGCCGCCGACTACCTGTTCTTCATGATCATGAGCATGGTGTTCCTGTCCAACCTCCTGAACCTGCTCACGTTCGCCATGACGTTCAACCAGATCATGAGCGGCATGGAGCGCATACAGGACATCATGGACCTGCCCGAGGCTTCCGAAGGCACGCTCGCGCTCGATCCGGCGAAACCGCACGCGGTGGCGTTCGATCACGTCACGTTCGGCTACGGCGCCGCCGAGACCAACGCGCTCACCGACGTCAGCCTCGATCTGCCCGCCGGCAGCCTGACCGCGTTCGTGGGCCCCTCGGGCGCCGGCAAGACGACCGCAGCCCAGCTCATCCCCAAGTTCTGGGAAACGCGCCAAGGCGCGGTGCGCATCGACGGGCATGCCCTGTCCGAACTGCGCACCGACAACCTCATGGATCTGGTGTCCTTCGTGTTCCAAGAAGCCTTCATGCTCGACGACACCCTGTACGAGAACATCAGGCTCGGCCGACCGAACGCCACGCGCGAGCAGGTGGAGGCCGCCGCGCGGGCCGCGCAGATCCACGACACGATCGAGGGCCTGCCGAACGGCTACGACACGTTGCTGGGAGAGAACGGCGTCAAGCTGTCCGGCGGCGAGCGGCAGCGCGTGTGCATCGCTCGCGCCATCTTGAAGGATGCGCCCATCATCGTGTTCGACGAAGCCACCAGCTTCACCGACATCGAGAACGAGCACCGGATCCAGCTTGCGCTCTCGCACCTGCTGACGAACAAGACCTGCATCATGATCGCCCACCGCCTGCACACCATCGTGCATGCGGACCAGATATGCGTGTTCGACCACGGCCGCCTGCGAGAACGAGGAACGCACGATTCCCTGATCAAGCAAGACGGCGCCTACGCCCGCATGTGGGACGCCTACACGCACCGCACGGAGAAGAAGGAGTCGCTGGCATGATAACGCTCATCAAAACCGTCCGAACCGTAGCGGGCGACAAAGCCAAGACCCTCGTGCTGCCCATCGCGCTTTCCTGCGCGGACTCGCTTTTGCACATGGGCATGTTCGCCGTCATGATCGCAGCCATCATCAACCTCGTCGCCGGCGCGTTCAACGCCGAGCTGCTTGCGTTCTACAGCGGCGCGCTCGTCGTGCTGTTCGTCGTGCGCGCCGCGCTGTACGCGACGAACTACGCCCAAACGCAGTTCCGGGGCGCGGACATCACCGCCGACCTGAGACTCTCGATCGGCAACCACCTGCGCAGGCTGAACCTGGGGTACTTCGACAAGAACAGCATCGGCCAGCTCGCATCGGTTCTCACCACCGACGTGAGCGACTTCGAGCAGACCATCACCACCTCGCTGGCGAGCTTCTTCAAGGTCGTCTGCTTCAGCGTGCTCGCATGCGCGTTCGCCTTCGCCATCAACTGGCTCTACGGGCTGATCATCCTCGCGATCGTCGTCGCCTCCCTGCCGCTTGCGCGCCTGGGCGGGCGCGCGGCAAGCAAGGGCGGCGTCCGCTATCGCGAAAGCGTCCACGCGGTCATATCCCGCATCATCGAGTACATCAACGGCATCAAGACGTTCAAGCTCTACAATCTCACCGGCCGGCGCTTCGAGCGGCTCGACCGCAGCTTCGCCGATTTGAAGCGCGAATCCATTCGCATGGAGCTGTCCATCATGCCGTTCTCGGTGCTGTTCTCCGTGGCCACCTCGCTCATCGTTCCGCTCGGGCTCGTGGCGGGCACGCTCATGTTCATGGACGGCCAGCTCGACGCGCCCCGCCTCATCGCGGCGGTCATGATCGCCGTATCCATCTCCAGCATGATGACCACGCTCGGCGTGATCTACCCCGAGCTGAACTACCTGGCCAAAGCGGCGGAGGGCATCGAGCGAATACAGGCCGAACGCCCCCTTCGCGTACCGCGACGGCAACCCCCGTTTCACGAGCTTCGACGTGCGGTTCGACGATGTGCGGTTCGGATACGCCGACGGCAAGGAGGTGCTGCACGGGGTGACGTTCACGGCGCAGCCCGGGACGCGCACCGCGCTCGTCGGGCCTCGGGCAGCGGGAAGACCACCGTCATCAGCTTGATCTCGCGGTTCTGGGATGCGAGCAGCGGCAGCGTGCGCGTAGGCGGGCACGAGGTGCGCGATATCGCGCCCGACGCGCTGGCCGAGCAGGTGGCCGTCGTGTTCCAAGACGTGTACCTGCTCGCCGATACCGTGGCGAACAACATCCGCGTGGGCAAGCCGGATGCGACGCAGGAGGAAGTGGAAGCGGCCGCCCGCGCCGCGCACTGCCACGACTTCATCGAGGCGCTGCCGCAGGGCTACGACACCCTGGTGGGCGAAGGCGGTTCCACGCTTTCCGGCGGCGAGAAGCAGCGCATCTCCATCGCGCGAGCGCTCATCAAGAACGCTCCCATCGTGCTGTTGGACGAGTCGACCTCGAGCCTGGACGCCGACAACGAGCACGAGATCAACCGGGCGCTCGACGTGCTCATGGCGGACAAGACCGTCATCGTCATCGCCCACCGCCTGGACACCGTGGAGCGCGCCGATCAGATACTGGTGCTGGACGACGGTCGCGTACGCGAGCGGGGCACCCACGACGAGCTGCTCGCGCAGGGCGGCTGGTACGCCCACGCCATCGCCGAACAGGAAAAAGCCCGCAGCTGGACGGCATAAGAAGCACAGGAAAGCGGGGGGGGGCAAAGCGCCGCGCTCCCTCGGCAACCCTCGTATCACCCCTTCGCCAACAGCTCTCTCACCGCTTGCAGGTCGCCCTCCACGACGGCTTCGGCGGCTATGCGGCCGGCTTCCACGCGAACGGCCTTGTCGCAGGCTTGGCCGATGAACTCCAGGTCATGGGTGACCACGAGCACGGCGCGGCCCTCGTCGGCCAACCGGCGCACGAGCGCCGCCACCGTGCGCATGCTGCCCAGGTCGAGCCCGCTCGTGGGCTCGTCGAACACGAGGAGGCGCTTGCCGGTGGCGATGCAGGCCGCCACGGCGAGGCGCTGCTTCTGGCCGCCCGACAGCGTGGCGGGGTGGCGCTCGGCGTACGCCGCCAGCCCCAGGCCGTCGAGCACCTCGTCCACGCGCGCGGCGTCGGGCGCCTCAGCGTCCGTCAGCCCGAAGCTCACTTCGGTGCGCACGCTGTCGGCGAACAGCTGGTAGTTCACGTCCTGGAACACCATCGAGCAGGCGCGCAGGCGTTGCTTGGGCCCTGCGGGTTCACCGTCGATCGTCGTCGTGCCCGCGCTTTCCCGATGCAGCCCCACGATGGTGCGGCACAGGGTGGACTTCCCCGCGCCGTTGGCGCCCACGAGCGCCGCCACTTCGCCCTCGCGCAGGTCGAGGTCGACGCCGTGCAGCACCTCGCGCTTGCCGTACGAGGCGTGCACGCCGCGCAGGCGCACGAAGGGGCGCCCGCGGCTCGCGCGCATCGCCCGGCGCCCGCCGCTCGCGCGCCGCTCGTCGGCCAAAGCGCGCACCCGCAGCCCCAGGTCGCGCACCTCCGACGACGGCAGCGCCCGAAACGTCGCGCCGTCGAAGCGCCGCGCGATGCGCCCCTCCTCCATGACCACCACCTCGTCGGCCACGTCGGCCAGCCACCACAGGCGATGCTCGGCCACGAGCACGGCCGCGCCCTGCGCCTTCGCGTCCAGCAGGTAGCGCCGCAGCGCCGCGATGGCCGCTTCGTCCAAGTTCGACGTCGGCTCGTCCAGCACGAGGTTCGCCGGATGGGGCGCCCACGAGCTGGCGTACGCGATGCGCTGCTTCTCGCCGCCCGACAGCGAAAAGATGCTGCGGTCGGCCAGCTCCTCCAACCCCAGCTGGCGGATGGTATCGTGCGTGCGCTCGCGTATGCGCTCCTCGGGCCACGCCATGCTCTCCAGCGAAAACGCCACCTCGCCCGTGGAATCCACGTTGAAGAACTGCGTGCGCGGGTTCTGGAACACCGAGCCCACGCATGCGGCCACCTCCCAGCTTTCGAGGTCGGCCACGTCGCGCCCGTCCACCAGCACGCGTCCCTCGAGCGTCCCCGGGAAGAACGAGGGCGCCAACCCGTTCGCCAGCCTCGTCACCGTGGTCTTGCCGCAGCCGGACGCGCCGCACACGAGCACGCACCGGCCCGCCTCCACGCGCAGGTCGATGCCGCGCACCCCCTCGGGCGCGCCCGCGCCTTCCGCAGGCGCGCGGTACGCGAAGCTCACATCGTCAAACTCGATCATCGTCTCGACCTCACTTCCCCACGCCAACAGGCTGCACGCAAGCGCCGCCACGACCACGGCCACGCCGGCGGCCACCAGCAGCCCGTCGGACGCGCGGAACTCGATATGCGTGTAGCACGTGCGCTGCGCCGGGTTCTCGATGCCGCGCGCCACCGAGGCCATCGACAGCTCGTCGGCCACGTTCGACGCGCTCATCATGAGCGGCACGTACAGGCACTCCACCGTCATGCCCGGTCGACGCAGGAATCCGGCCAGGCTGGCGTTCACGCCGCGCATGCGCATGGCGTCCGAGATGAAGCGCCAGTCCTCGCGGATGGCCGGCACGTAGCGCAGCATCACGGCCAGCGGGATGGTCACCTGGCGTGGCACGCGCATGCGCGAGAACGCGCTCATGAACTCGTTCACGTGCGTCGTGGACACGATGACGGCCGCCAGAAGCCCGCACGGGAACACCTTGCGCACCAGCATGAAGAACGACGACAGCATCGTTTTCAGCACGCCGGTGTCCAGCTGCGCCGTGGCCAGCATGCACGCCATCATCACCGCGTACAGCCCCAGCATGCCCAGCGCGAGCCGCCCCTTCCCCAGCGCGATGCCCAGCGCCACGCTCAGCAGCATCAGGAGCGCCTCGAACCACAGCCGGGCGACAGGAACACCGCGACGGCCCACAGCAGAAGCAGCGCAAGCTTGGCCCGCGGATCGGGCCGGAACGCGCGATCGATCATGCGGTGACGCCCGCCTTCTCGAACTGCTTCTTCAGCAGACGGCGACCCACCAGCGCGCTCACCAGGGCGCACACCAGCGTCAGCGCGATCATGCCCGGCAGCACCCAGCCCGCGCCCGTGGACACCATCGTGTCGAGGTACGCCTGCTCGGTGCCCTTCCCGGCCAGGTAGGAGGTGTAGCCCGACGGATCGATCCACAGCATGAGGTAGGACCCCATGGGGTTGAGCGAGAACACGAGGAAGCTCACGAGGTTGAGGTTCTTGTTGCGGAACCGGCCCACGCCGGCGATGAGGTCGGCCACCACGCCCAGCACGACGAGCGCTACCGCCCACAGCCAGTACATGCCCGTCACGAACATGATGAGCCCCTCCACCACGCCCAGGATGATGATGGGGCCGTGCTTGGGCACCTTCGCCACCAGCAGCAGGTAGATGGGGCCGGTGAGCAGGGCCGCACCCGCCGGCATGAGGAACGTCAGCACGGGGTTCGGGGCGAACAGCATGCTGCCCACCATCATGAACACGAAGTACAGGGCGATGAACACGCCGCACGTCACCAGGTCGCGGGCGGTGAGCCCCTTCTTGTCGGATTGCATGGCTGAACGCATGACAGACCTCCTTCTGATTCATTTTCATGCGGAAAAGATAGCCTCGGTTAACAATGGTGTATCATACGCGGAGGGGCGGAAACGACGTCGCGCATGCGCGCCCGCGCGTCCGAACGTCGCACCGCCGCGTCCGATCGTCGCACGCGGCACGCCCCTGCGGCGCACGTCCCTGCGGCCGACCGCCGCGCCGCCGCGAGCAACCGCATGAAGGAGCAGAACCCATGGAGCACCGCCCGCCCTCGCACGACATCATCCACGCCCCGTCGCTCGAGCAGATCGGCTTCGAGGAATATGAGCCGCCGGAGGGCTTCTGCCCCCTGTGGCGCTCGTACCGGGGCGAAGGCGAAACGTCCGGCAGCTTCCACATCCTCGCACCCTCCGATCGCTGGCAGATCGCCATCCACGACTTCACGCTGCTCCACGACACCGTCATGGAGTTCGAGCTGCCCGAATACCTGAGCGTGGCCTGGTACGAGTCCATTTCGGGAGAGGAGTTCACGCCGTATCGGCGGCTGCGGGCGAAAAGCATCTGGGGATTCTACAGCGGCGACGGGGGCTGGCGCGGGCTCGTGCACGGCGGCGTGCCCGTGAGGCCGTGTCCATCGAGGTGCGGCCCGAGATGTCGCGCGCGTACCTGGAGCGCGAGTACGACGGGCAGTTCGAGCGCGTGCGCGACGCGTTCGCCTCGCTGAGCGACGACGGCGACTCCCCCGAGCTGCGCGCGCTGCTGGCCGGGCTGTGGCCCCGCCCGGGCGACGAGCATCGCAGCCAGCTGTATTACGAGGGCAAGGTGTTCGAGGCCATGGGGCTCATCGTCGAGCGCACGAAAGCGCGCCGGGACACGTCGGGACGCGCCGTCGCGCCCGAGGACCGCGAGCGCATCCAGGCCGTGGCGCTGTACATCGACGACCACTGCGCGAGCGCGCTCACGGTGGACGACCTCGCGCGGGCCGCATGCATGAGCCCCACAAAGTTCAAGGAGTGCTTCAAGGCGGTGACCGGCTCCACGCTCACGCGCTACGTGCAGAGCCGCCGCATCAGCCAGTCCGAGGGGCTGCTGCGGATGCCCGACCTGTCGATCGAGCAGGTGGCGCACGCGGTGGGCTACACGTGCGCCAGCCGTTTCAGCGAGCTGTTCCGCCGCGAGACCGGCCTGCTGCCCAGCGAGTACCGCCGGGGACTGGAGCGGTAGGAGGCGCGGCGGCCGGGCGGAGCCGCTAGGACGCCGCGGGCATGGGCGCGTCCTCCGCGGGCGCAGGAGCGACCGCGTCGTCGCTCGCGATCCGCCAGCCCTCGGCGCGCCGGCGGATCTCCACGAAGCGGCGGTACGTGCCGCCCTCGGCCATGAGCTGGTCGTGCGTGCCCCGCTGCGCCACCGTGCCGCCGTCCACCACGAGGATCTGGTCGGACGCTTCCACCGTGGCCAGGCGGTGCGCGATCACCACGACGGTCTTGCCCGCCGTCAGCTGGCCGATGGCCTGCTGGATGAGCTGCTCGTTCTCCGGGTCGACGCTGGCGGTGGCCTCGTCGAGGACGACGATGGGCGCGTCCTTCAGCAGCGCCCGCGCGATGGAGATGCGCTGCTTCTGGCCGCCCGACAGGCTGCTGCCGCCCTCGCCCACCACGGTGTCGTAGCCCTGCGGCAGCTCCTCGATGAAGCCGTGGCAGCACGCGCGCTTCGCGGCGGCCACCACCTCGTCGTGCGAGGCGCCGGGGCAGCCGAACGCGATGTTCGCCTCCACCGTGTCGTTGAACAGGTACACGTTCTGGAACACCATCGAGAAGTTCGCCAGCAGGCTGTCGCAGGTGAACTCGCGCACGTCGTGGCCGCCCACCCGCACGCTGCCGGCGCTCACGTCCCAGAAGCGCGCCATGAGGTTCGCGATGGTGGTCTTGCCCGAGCCGGACGGGCCCACGATGGCGCACGTGGTGCCCTCGGGTATGGCGAAGCTCACGTCGTGCAGCACCGTGCGCGCCTCGGGACCTTCGTCGTAGGAGAACGCCACGTCCTCGAACGCGATGTCGAAGCGGTCGAGGTCGAGCGCGCGCCCGTCCTCGTCGATGAAGCGCGCCTGCTCGATCTTGTCGAGGCGGTCCAGCACGTCGTTCAGGTCGCCCAGCATGTGCGCCGAGTCGGCCACGCCCTCCACGCCGCCGAAGATGGTGAACGAGAGCAGGGCGATGGCCAAGAACATCCACAGCGGCAGCGTCCCGCCGAGGCACGCCCAGGCCGCGAAGCCCACGAGGGCCACGCTGGCCAGCTTGAGCGCCACGAGGTGCGCCACGTTGAACGGCGTGAAGCCGAACTCCACGTCGACGCGGGCCTTCTTCGCCTGGGCGCACGCCGCGTACATCGGCTGCAGCGCGGAGCTGCCGCGGCCGTACGACTTCGCCGTGCCCAGCCCGCGCGCGAACTCCACGATGGCGCCGGACAGGCGCTCGGAAGCCTCGTGCGTGGCCGGCGTGAGCTTCCGGCTGCGTCGGTTGATGCCCGCCAGCGCGAGCGCCGACAGCCCCACGCCCGCCAGCGCCGCCAGCGCGCAGCGCCAGTCCATCACGGCCAGAAACGCGATGACGGCCGCCACCGACACGTAGCCGTTCACCACGGCATCGATCATCTTCATGCCGTTCAGCTCGAGCATGCCCAGCTCGGTGGTGGTGGTCGCGAGGATGTCGCCCGTCTTCATGCGGGAGAAGTAGCCCAGCGGCACGCGCTTGAGGATGGTGCCGATGCGGATGCGCACCTCGGGCGCCACCTCGTAGCCGATGCTCTCCTGCAGACGGTTCTTGCCGTACGAGAACGCGAACCGGGCGGCGATGCACGCGACGATGGCCGCCAGCGACAGCCACACCGCCGACGGGTCGAGCGTCGAGACGCCGCGCGCGTCGTCCACCACCTGCGCGAGCATCCACGCGGCCAGCATCACGGGGGCCGCCGTGGCCCACGTCATGAAGAACGAGCACACGCAGCCCAGGTACAGGTTGCGCCGGTACGGTCCCGTCCACGCGATGATGCGCTTGAGCGCTTTAAGCATCGAGGGCCTCCTTTCGGGAAACGGCAGACCACGCCTTCGCGCACACGTGAGCCTGCCACATGGACGCGTAGAGCGGGCAGGCGGCAAGCAGCCGGTCGTGCGTGCCGTGCGCGACGATGCGCCCGTGATCCACCACCGCGATGTCGTCGGCCGCCGCCACGGTGGACAGGCGGTGCGCGATGACCAGCAGGGTCTTGCCGCGCGTCAGCCGGGCGATGGATTGCTGGATGCGCTCCTCGTTCTCCGGGTCGGTGAAGGCCGTGGCCTCGTCGAGCACCACGATGGGCGCGTCCTTGAGGATGGCGCGGGCGATGGAGATGCGCTGGCGCTCGCCGCCCGACAGCGCGTGCCCCGCCTCGCCGGCCGGCGTGTCGTAGCCATGCGGCAGGCGGCCGATGAAGTCGTCGCAGCAAGCGGCGCGCGCGGCGGCCAGCACCTCGTCGTCGGTGGCGTCGGGCTTGCCCATGCGGATGTTCTCGCGAAGCGAGCAGTCGAACAGGTAGTTGTCCTGCGCCACGAAGCTCACGAGCTGCGACAACTGGTCCAGCGGCATGTCGCGCACGTCCACGCCGCCCACGCGCACGGCGCCCGCGCCCACATCCCAATGCCGCGCGATCAGGCGCGCCAGAGTGGACTTGCCCGAGCCCGACGGCCCCACGAGCGCGCAGAACGACCCGCGCGGCACGCGCAGGCTCACGTCGTGGAGTACCTCCTCCCCGCTCTCGTAGGAGAACGACACGTTCGCCAACTCCACGCCCTCGTCGCGCACGGCCGCGCGCTGCGCAGGCTCCGGCAGCTCGGGCAGGTCGAGAAACTCGCTCGCGTCGGCCACGGCGTACTCCATCGCCTTCGCCTCGTTGAGGAACGATGACAGCTTCATGAGCGGCGCCACCACCGCCAGCGCCAGCACGAACTCCAACCCCAGCTCGGCCGGGGTGACGTCTCCCGCCAGGTACAGCGCCAGCCCGACGGGCAGCACGCCCAGCAGCGTGGTCGGCAGGATGGAGAACGCGAGGTTCATGCTGACCCAGGTGGCCTTGAACCAGCCCAGGGTGAAGTCCTTGAACGAGCGGACGGCGTTGGCGTACTTCTGGTAGGAGTTCGAACCCTGGTTGAACGCCTTGATCACCTGGATGCCCTCCACGTACTCCACCATCACGCTGTTCACATGGTTGCCCTCGGCCATGTAGGCGGCGTACATCCTGTTGTACGCCCCCAGGCCGCTTGCGAACACGACCAGCCCGATGGGCACGGTGACCAGGCACGCAAGCGCGATGCGCCAGTCGATGAGTGCCATCCACACCGCGATGGCAGCCGCCAGCAGCACGTTGCCCGAAAGCTCGGGGATCATGTGCGCCAGCGGCACTTCCACGCCCTCGATGCGATCGACGAACACGTTTTTGATCTGGCCGATGCTTTTCGACGCCGCGGTGCCGAGGGAGGTCTTCATGAGCTTCTCCACCACGTCGTCGCGCAGCGATTCGAGGATGGTGTACGCGGACACGTGCGAGAGCAGCGTCGATGCGCCGAACAGCACCTTCGACGCCACGTAGCCCGCCGCGGCCGCGCCCACCCAAGCCAGCACGGCACCGCCGTCGGGCGCGGGGGCGATCACCTCGTCGATGATGCGGTACACCGCGTAGAACGGCACGAGCCCGGCCGCCACGCTGGCCACCGAGCACAGCAGCGAGACCGCCATCTTCCCCCGGCAGCGGCCGGCGTACGAAAGCAGCACGGCCAGCCACGATGCCTTCGCGGGCGTTTCTGTCACAGGAGCCACCAAAACCACCTTCTCAGTTGGGAATGCGAACGCTCCTGACTATACGGCTCCCAGCAGGCACGTTCCGCTCCATCAAGCCAGCCCTGTTCCAATCAGGTGGGAAGTTATCTAAGACTTACCTCTCTCTACGGCGCGAGACATCCGATAGGCACAACATGCACACCGTCCAAACGCGTGTAAGCGAACCCTCCAGTACCCACCACCACAGCGAGGAAAGCGGGGGCATCGATACCTCCCGCTTCCATCTTTCTAGCGAAACGAATCAAGTTCGCAGCCGCTTCATCCTCTTGATCGGCCCCGAGCTTCACTTCGATAGCGGCATAGCCCCCGTTGTCGAGCTCGATTATCGAATCGATCTCCAAGCCCGAATTGTCACGGTAATGGCACAGCTGACCCCCCAGGCTCTGCGCGTACACATGCAAGTCGCGCGCCGCCATGGTCTCGAAAACGAACCCGAACGTGTTCAAATCGCTCTTGAGCTTATTCGGCCCCGCCTTCAAGCTTGCAGCCGCAAGGGAGGGGTCGGTAACGTGGCGTTTGGGCGTGGTTCGCAGGCGCGTTGCCGAACGCAATTCCGGCCGCCATGCAGGCTGCTCCCATATCATGTAGATGCGCTGCAAATAATCAACGTACGCGAGAACTGTCGATCGCGACAATCCGTTCGCATCGACGCTCGAAACGTCTTTCTGAATGGTGGACATGCTCGTCATGGTGGCCGTATTGCGAGATAAGGAGCGCAGCAGCACCTCAAGCTTGGCAGGCGAGTACCGCACGCCTTCAAACTCCACATCCTTGCCGCCGACGATGCTTTTTATGTATCGCCGCGCGATGAGAGCACCGTCCCCCGGATCAAGGCCAACGGCGCGGGGCCATCCACCGCGAACAGCCAATGCGATGATGTCGTCAAGTTTATGGGAAGAGCGCCCTCGTATCTTTTTCCCGGGATTGTCGAAAAGCTCCTCGAGCGACACTTCGGCCGTCGAGTCGCCCGACTCGAACAGGGTCATCGGCCGCATATCGATGCTGACGATTCGCCCGGTTCCGCTGTGCACGGTGTCCTTGAGAAGCGGTTGCGCCGAACCAGTGAGGATATACCGACCAGGCTCGGGCGCACGATCCACCGAGGCGCGTACCGCATCCCATACGCCTGGCGCAGCCTGCCACTCATCCACAAGGAGCGGATGGTCGCCTTGCAGCACGGAATCCGGATCGAGCCGAGCAAGTCGACGCGTCACGTAGCCATCCGAGGGGTCGGCGATGTACACCTCGTCGACGCTCTGATTGAGTCCTGCCCATGTTTTGCCGCACCACTTCGGCCCACGTATCTCCACGGCACCGAACAACTTGAGGCAACGCGCAAGTTCTGCATCGATAACGCGAGGTCTATACCCCGTGGGTGTGAGCGTCATGGAAATCCCTCCGAAACCGACGGCAATCAAGTATTTCGCAATGAGTATATCATACAAATAGCAAGTTACAAATCAGTCAAAAAGCAACTTGTTATCGCGCTATCGCACGTACCTTGCGCGGTCGCGGCGGTGGACGGTGGGGGTTTGGCCGATCACGGCCTTGAAGGCGGCGGTGAACTTGGAGGGGCTGTCGTAGCCCACGGCCAGGCCGATGTCGGCCACGCGCAGGTCGGTTTCGCGCAGAAGCGCGGCGGCGCGCTCCATCCGGAAGGTGCGCAGGTACGCGTACGGCGGCAGGCCGTACACCCCCTTGAAGCAGGTCTTGAACGCCGTGGGCGGCAGATCGAAGCGGTCGGCCAGCTCGTCGATGGTGTGCTCGACGGTGAGGTCGGACACCATGAAGTCGCGCGCCGCCTTCACCTTCTCCACCTGCGCGCGGTAGAAGTACGGCCGACGCTCGCGCACGGGGCCGGGATCGAGCACCTGCAGGAACAGCAGCAGCTCCAGCACTTTGAGCTGGAAGTACGTCGCGCGGATCTCGTCGGGCACGGAGTACAGCTCGCAGAAGATGTGCTCCGCGCCCGGTGCGTCGTGCATGATGAAGGGGTCGCCGCCGCGGCAGAAGCGATCGCGCAGCGCGCGCAGATCAACCGGGAACCCGCCGAGCGCTTGGGCGATGGAGCGCTCGGCGCGGGCGAGGTCGAAGGACACGGTGATGCCGCGGTAGTGACCCAGCGGCAGGACGAACATGCCGGTATGGCGGGAGCGGTCGTCTATCTTGAGGTCGCCGGACGCCACGTAGGAGTAAGCGCCGCCCGCGACGGGCTGCTCGATGCGCCCCTCGCGGCAGTGGTCGATGCACAGCATGTCCGGGCCGGCCACGAACCCCGAATCGTACGCGTCCAGCCGGAAGTCGTTGAACGAGAGTCCCACGCCGTCGAACACCTGGCAGAAGGCCATGGATCCCTCGCCCGTGTCGTTCTTCACACGGAGCACGGCCCCTCCCGGCCGCTCCTCCACGACGCCTTCGCCACCCGCCATCACGCACGACAGCACATCGCCCGCCTCGCCCATCGATCAGCCCGCCTCCAATTCGTACGCGAAATCGCAGCTGCGGCTGAGGAATTCGCAGTCGTGCGTGACCACGACGATGCAGATGTCCCGTTCAGCCAGCCCTTTCACCAACCGGCTTACCTCAACCATATGCCCGAAGTCAAGCCCGCTCGTCGGCTCGTCCAACAGCAGCACCTCCCACCCGGCGAGCAGGGCGCAGGCCACGGCCAGCCGCTGCTTCTGGCCGCCGGACAGCGCCATGGGGTGGCACGCCTCCAGATGCTCCAGGTCGAGGGCCGCCAGCACTTCGTCCACGCGAGCCGCGTCGACGCCGCCCGCCGACAGCTCGCACTCCCCGCGCACGCTGTCGCTGAACAGCTGATGGTTCACGTCCTGCATGACGAGCGAGCACCGGCGGCGGCGCGCGCGGGCATCGAGCGGTGCGCCGTCGAAGCGCAGCTCCCCCTCCGTCGCGCGCTCGAGGCCCGCCATCGCGCGCACGAGCGTCGACTTCCCCACGCCGTTCGCGCCCGTCACGCCCACCACCGCGCCGCGCGGGACGTCGAAGCTGACCGGGGCGAACACGCGTCGCTTCTTGCGCAGGCTGGCGAAACCGCCGCAGCGACACGCCCGCGCTCGAGCGCACCCGTCGCGCACGCGGGGCCGCCGGGCACGTCACGGCCATCGCGACGGCGGGGTCGACTGCGCGCAGGCCCAGGCGGGCGCGCTCCTCCTCCGACAGCGCGCGCAAGTCCTCGGGCGAGAACTCGCGCGCGACGCGGCCCCCTTCGATGAGCACCGCGCGATCGATGAGATCGGCCACGAAGTACAGCCGGTGCTCGGCGACGATCACCGTCTTGCCGCGCGCGAGGATGGCGGCGATCTGGTCGTGCAGCACGCGGTCGCGCGCGCGTCGAGGTTCGCGGTGGGCTCGTCCAGCACGTACACGTCGGGGTCCATCACGTCCACCGAGGCGAACACGAGGCTCTGCTTCTCGCCGCCCGACATCTTCGTCACGCCGCGGTCGAGCAGGTGCTCGACGTGCAGCGCCCCACCGTCGCCCGGATGCGCTCCTCGATCGCGTCGGCGTCGACCCCCCGCCGCCTCCAGGCCGAACGCCAGCTCATCGTTGGAGGTGAGGTTGAAGAACTGCGATTTCGGGTTCTGGAACACGCTGCCCACGTGCCGCGCGAGCTCGTGCATGGCGCAGCGCGCCGGATCGAAGCCGCACACCTCCACCTCGCCCGTGCGCTCGACCCCGGGCTCGAATTGCGGGATGAGGCCGTTGATCAGCTTCGTCACCGTGGTCTTTCCCATGCCCGAGCGCCCGCACAGCAGCACGCATTCGCCACGGCGCACGGTGAGGTCCACGCCGTCCAGGATGAGCGCGTCGCCGGCCCCGCGGCAGGACGCATCGCGCAGGCGGACGACGACCGGCGCCTCGTCGCCGCGCGCCGCGGCGCGCCCGCCGCCGCGCGCCTCAGCGCACTGCCGAGCCGCCGCCATCAGTACGCCCCTCCCCACAGCGCCACGCACCACCGACCGCCCGCCGCGGACGCCGCGAGCACCCGCCCAATCGGCGGCGTGCATGCGCAGCCGCTCGGTGTCGGTAGCAGCGCACCGGGTTCTCGATGCCCCGGCACGGTCGCGGCGCGCGACAGCTCGTCGGCCGTGGTGGTGGCCGACATGATGAGCGGCACCACGAAGCATTCCAGCCG